>Stewie_p2__coassemble_989_pt1 | contig 62270 bp, 53 predicted proteins | sample Stewie_p2__metabat2_high_PE_008 | metagenome-assembled genome bin Stewie_p2 | reverse complement strand
GAAAAATATTTGCCATACAAATAAAGTAGGTTTTTGAATAGAAATAAAAGGTTATGTAAATGTTCGGGCAGTGTTTCCGACGATGAAAACACTTGGCGGAGCAGAGTCCAAAAAAGCTGCAAAACCTGCAGCGGAAAAAGCACCGGATACAGTAAAAGAGGTAATTGATTTCTCCAAGGTTCAGATTGAGCCGCTTTTCGAGGAAGCTGTTGATTTTGACACTTTCAGCAAGTCTGATTTCCGTGCTGTAAAGATTAAAGACTGTGTGGCAGTTCCAAAGAGCAAAAAGCTTCTTCAGTTTACACTGGATGACGGAAGCGGTACAGACCGTACAATTTTAAGCGGAATCCATAACTATTATGAGCCGGAGGAACTGATTGGAAAGACTGCGATCGCAATCGTAAATCTTCCGCCTCGCGCCATGATGGGAATTGATTCCTGTGGAATGCTTATTTCAGCAGTACACGAGGAAGAGGGAGAAGAGAAACTTCATCTTCTGATGGTGGATGACCATATTCCGGCAGGAGCAAAGCTGTACTAATTTGACATAAGGATGTACCGTTTTGGCTGACAAAACAATACGTATTTCATTTGATGAATTTCATAAAAAACAGTGATTTACATCAAACTTATATCATTTGATACAGGAAATCGGTGCAAGCAAGAAAAAATCGCATAATTAGCAGAATGAGTGGGCAATTCCAATCGGGATTGCCCATTTTTAAAATAAATAGAAATACAAATCGGGAGTTGTAAAGGAGAAACATACTATGAATATAGGGGGTTGACTATGTGTGGTTTTGGTTATTCTATTTGTGATGATAGGAGTATTCCTGTAATTCAGAAATAACGCCAATTGAATAAAAAGAAATCTGGAAGTACAATTAAGGTGTTCATCTTGGAGGGTGAAAAATACTTTATAAATACTGGAGATTTCTATAATGAATTAACACAGAATGATAGACTTAATCAAGTAACAAGTGACACTTTCACTTTAGGACCCCAAAAACAATCGCCTTACTTGCAAAAGATGGAAGATTTTTCACTTCTTATCTTCCTTCGGTTGGGTGTTTGGATTTAATGGCAAGGTACAAATACTTGCACCGGAGAGTGTGAAAGAACAGTACAGACAGATGATTGCAAAAGCCGATGAGGATATGCAGGAAAGTGAATAGTGCAGATTTGAATTTGTGCAGACGGTCTGCACAAATTAGGTAAGATTGAATTATAAGACTATGAAGCGAGGTAGTGGATATGGAAAAAGACCCGTTTAAGGAATATTTAAGGGAGTCTGAACCGGATAAAGCTCATAAGGGGTATGCTTGGAGTACAGCAATCGGACTTCAGGCGGTGGACGGACTCAAACCATCTAAATATTTGATTGATACTGCCATTCAGAATATTAAAGGCAAAATCACGATGAAGGAAGCACAGAGCCTTATCGACAGCTACTATGAGGAAAGACCTGTCCATTTGTCTGATGACGAGCGTACTGAAGAAGCTGATAAGGTTTCTTCCCGTATTGCTGAAATTCTTTCTGAAACAGCGTTCTCATTTTCTCCGAATGAGTATATCTCTATCCACCGCAAACTCTTTCAGGGGATTTATAAACACGCCGGAAAGATTCGAGATTACAACATCACAAAGAAAGAACGGGTGCTTGATGGAGCAACCGTTATGTACGGTAGTGCGTCCGAACTGAGAGCTACACTTGAATACGATTTTTCGCAGGAGAAAGATTTTAGCTACAAAGGACTTTCAATGGATGAGATTATCCATCATCTTGCGGTATTTATTTCAAGGTTATGGCAAATCCATATTTTCGGGGAAGGCAATACGAGAACAACGGCAGTGTTCTTCATCAAATATTTAAGGACGCTTGGGTTTTCTGCAACCAATGATATTTTTGCAGAAAATGCGTGGTATTTCAGAAATGCACTTGTCCGTGCAAACTATACGAACTTGCAAAAAGGTATTTACGAAACAACAGAGTATCTGGAAGCATTTCTCAGAAATCTGCTTTTGAACGAGAAAAATGAGCTTCATAATCGAAATCTTCATATAAGTGGACTTTTGAACGAAGAAAAAGTGGATATTGGGGATGCAAAAGTGGATATTGAGAATGAAAAAGTGGACATTCAAGATGAAAAAGTGGATATTGAAAGTGTACTTTCCGAAAAAGGTAGTGATTTCTCAGTAAAAACGATGGTTCATATTCACAGACTTTTTGAAAAGTTTGACTTTGATGGAATATTTGGAAGAAGTGCAGTTATGGAACTTCTTGAGCTGAAAGGTTCAGGTGCTTCAAAACTTCTTTCCAATTTGGTGCAGGCAGATATTATTGAACCAGTATCCGGTCACGGAAAAGGGAAATATAAATTCAAGAAGTAATTCAAATCAAGGTAGATTGAATAAGAAAGAATTTGTGCGTAGAAATTTTCAATAAAATAAAAGATACTGAGGTGTTAGCAAATTGCGACACCTCTTTTATCAATTTTAAAGGTCTATTTGACATATATTTTGCTAAAAACTATACTATAAATATCTAAATACGATTTTGGGGTAAATGTTTAAAAGGAAACAATTTGTATGAGTGATACCGAGAGGGTATTGTACTTTCTGGAGGGGAAAATAATGAAAGCTATAATTTGTGATGATGAAAAAAGCACCTGTTCAGAACTAGAAAAGATTATACTGAAATATGCGAAAGAGAAAAGCGTTTCACTTGCAACAGGAATTTTTTATTCAGGGGATACTTTGCTGGATTATTTGAAAAGAGAGAAAATAAATATTCTTTTTCTGGATATAGAGCTGCCAGGAAAAGATGGAATTATGATTGGTAAATATATAAGAGAGGTTCTGGAAGATGAGAATATATTTTTGATATATATATCTTCAAAAGAGAATTACGCATTACAGCTTTTTCAAAATCGACCGTTTGATTTTCTGATAAAGCCAATAGAACAGGCAAAGATATATCATGTTTTGGATAACATTTATCGCATATCGGGGAAAAATAGTGTGGGGTTCAAGTTTCAGGCTCAAAATAGTACATATCGCATTTCGTATAAAGATATTTTATATTTTCAAAGTACCGGAAGAAAAATTAATATTGTCATGCAAAAAGAAGTCAGAACATTCTATGGAAAATTGAATGAGATAGAAGAAAAAATACCGGAAAATCTTTTTTTGAGAATCCATAAATCGTATCTGATAAATAAAAGTTATGTAAAGGAATTTACATATGAATGGGTAAAAATGTTGAACGGAGATGTGCTGAATGTGAGTAAAACTAATCGCCCTGATGTGCGAAGAAAGATTTTGGAGGGTACTTCAGATGAGGTTGAAAATATTTAATAGTATTATAGCGTTACTGGCAAACGCACTACGTTTTCACGCATTGAAGTATTTTGTTAATATTTTTGTGCAAAAAGAGGAAAGTAGATGGAAACATATTTCGATTTTGTACATTATAGGGTGGGCATGGACAGGTGCGATAAGCCTGTTATTTTCTTCTCCTGTTTTGAATGTTTTTTCAAACATTATAAGCCTTTTCTTGATTTTTTTACCATACCGCATAAAGAAAACAAAAAAGTGTTTGGCTATATTTGTTATATATGGAATTAATGTATTGGTTGACAGTATTGTTATTTTATCTTTGATAAAATATATGATAGGACAGCCGCTAAAGCAGGTATATGAATGTATTACGAGTTTAATTTTATTATTTATTGAAATTATTATACAAAGAATAACAAAACCTGAAAAAGAAGTTACATTACCGATATTAGATATGGCTACACTTTTAATGATTCCTGGTGTTAGTATTGCATACATATATTATTTGGTTATTGTTGCACATGAAATAAAAGGAATTGTTATTTTGGTAGCATTGGCGCTTCTTTTCATTAATATTCTTATTTTTTATCTGTATCATTCATTACTTAAATTTTATTCTGATCGTATGAATGAGTTGGTATTTAAACAGATGTTAGAAGTTTATTCTTATCAATTAGATATAGTCAGAGAATCGGAAGAGCGGGTGAAAGCGCTGAGGCATGATATAAAACATCATATCATTGAGTTATCTGCAATGGCTAAAAAAAATAATAATGACGACATAATAGAATATTTAAGTAGCATGAAGGAATTTATGCTAAATCCAAAAGAATATGCAACTACAGGTAATCGGGAAATAGACGGAGTATTAAACTATATGTTGCAGAAAGCAAACAAGACGCTGAATCAGGTAGATGTTCAAATAAATATTCCAGAAGATTTATATCTAAATAATTTTAATATTTGCGTGATCTTAGGGAATCTGGTAGACAATGCAGTAAGAGAGGCTAGTAAATCACAGGAAAAGCTACTGACTATAAAAATACAAATAAAGCAAGAGTTGTTATTAATTTTTATAGAAAATAGTTACTCGGGAAAAATTCTTGAAAAGAAAAACGGATTACAGACAACTCAGACAGAACTTGCAATACATGGTATTGGATTAGAAAATGTAAAAAGAGTGGTTGTTGCTAACGGAGGAGAAATTAAAATAGATTATACATCCAACAGATTTTGTGTTCAGGTTCTTTTGTATATGTCAAGGATCAGAAGTTAAGAGGCTTATTAAGAGTCTCTTTTTTATATAAAGGTAAAGTCTAATTTTGACAAAAACAAGGGCGAATTTTTACAATCTAAAAGAACTAGCACTTTTTTATGTTATATTCTAATTACTTAAAAGAAGGGAAGGTGTAGGTCCAATGAACAAAAAATGATTACACAAGGGAAGAGGGCATTAGTAAGTTTGGCAAAAAAATATCTGTTCGTGATGCCAATATTACTTGTACTTTTATGTATTACCAGCCTGAACTCCCACAGGTAGTAGAAAAACTGAATAAAATGAATGAAAGGGGTAAGAAAGAATGTATAAAAAATTATTATGTGCAACGGCTTTGGCTGTAACATTAATTGCTAGTAGTTCTACTGTTTCGGCAGGGACAATACCATTTACTGTTACAGTTGGGGGAGCTGGATCTCAGGATCCTTTATCAAAAAGAGAAATAAAAACAGCTGACGGAGATACATTTGCCTACTTTACAGGGAAAAGATTCAGCGCTAATCAGGTTGGAATCTATGTAAGATCATATAATTTGAGTAAGGAGTATATTTATTCTGGACAAAAATTTTTGGTTAGCACTACGGCGGGAAAAGTTCAGAGCGCTCAGTATAATATGGAAGCTCCTGGTGGAGAATATTATTATATGAAAGCACAGGCACAAAGTAAACGTGTGACGGTATCGGGGAATTATTGTCCGTAATCTTTTAAATATGTAATATTAGTAGAAAAAGGAGGAATATATCCTCCTTTTTTAAGACATAGGGAGGCTGTACAATGAAATATAAAAAAGCTTTTATGGTGGTTCTTTGTGGTTGTTTGCTCATGCCGGTGATTTCTCGAAATATGGTTATGGCATCCGAAATCAGTTTTCCAGATAAATATACAAATGAACAAAATGGAGTAACCTTTGAAACAGTAATTGATGTTCCGGAGAATCTTGATTATTCAAAGATAAAAACAGGAGCTGCAAAATTGCAGTATCCGATACCTGAGTAGGCTATGTCGGAACTTGCTGCTGATGCCACGATAGTTCAGCAAGATGTATCAAGTGTTGAATGGCAGGGGAAAAATATAGATATTAATTACTATACATTTGAAGATGGAAGTTTTTTGAATCTGGATACGGGGCTGACGTATGCAAAGCCCTATTCTGATAATGTTATGAGTGCATTTCGTGTTGAAAAAACGGAAGCTTTTAATGCGGACAATTACAGTCAGGAAAGCAACTTTGATTATATGAGTTCGGAAGATGCTTTTAAGTGTATTTTGGATATTGTCAACAAATGTGGATATGAATTAAAAGAAACAAATTATGAATATTATGCTTTAGATGCAGAAACCATGCAGCAACAGGAGATTGTAGAAAATAAGTTAGATAATAATTCTTCCGGTGAACCAAGGGCATGGAGCAAAGAAGATGACTGTTATTATTTTTTTACAGAACAGATGTATGAGGGACTTCCAATTTATTATGGAAATCATACGTTTCCGGATGATGGAGTTACAAACAAACCTGTTCAGGCAATATACTCTTCCAGAGGTTTAGAAAGCTTACGTGTAAATAAAGTATATAGTATTACTGAAGGGGGAGAATCCGTGAGCTTGTTGGGCTTTGATGAACTGGCAGGAAAAATAGCGGATAAATACGGGAACTTACTGACATCTTCATCTTACTATGTAAATCGTGCAAAGTTATATTATATGCCAGTTGAAGCAAGTACAGAGGATTATGAATTACGTCCGGTATGGTTATTTGAAGTTCATGAAAAATCTACAGACAGTGAAACAGGAAGCGAATACGAAATAACCTTATATACATTTCTGGATGCTCAGACAGGAGAGGAAGTGACTGTCTGATGAAATCAAACCGGAACAGAGGATATTTATTAACGGATATAGGAAGGGTGTTTAAAAAGAAGGAAACCTACATAGGGATGATCGGAGTAGCTGCTGCATTATTTTTTTCAATCAGCAGTGATTTACAGGAATCGGTTATTTCTAATTTTTTGTATGGGACATATGGAGTAGGATTTTTACTTTCGTTTGTATTTTGTGCGTTTTCCTACGGGACGATTTACAGTGATGAACTGGAAACATACTATATTCGTTATTCTGTAATACGTGGTGGATTGAAAAAATATGTGATTTCCAAAACGGCAGCGATATTTTTGTCCTCGGTATTGGTTATGGTTGCAGGATGTGGAGTGTTTGGCATTCTTTGTTCATTGCATATGCCATGGGCAGATGCTCAGATCTGCCAGGAACTGGCAGAATATGGGGGATATGCCTGGCTGATAGAAGAAAAGAAATATGTACTATGGATTTTGGCGTACGGATTACAATGGGGCTTGCTGGCAGGAAGCCTTTCTCAGATAGCGGCATATGTTTCTTTATATATAACCAATCGTCTATTGGTACTGGCGGTGCCGGTATTTTGCTATCAGATAATTACTGAGTTTTCTGCAAAGCTTACGGAAAAAAACAGTATGTGGAGTATTCAGAGCGTTTTTGATGCCAGGTATCGTATGTTTGGAAACGATGGAAAAATGTTTCTGTGGGCGTTGGGGTTAAGTCTTTGCATAACAGCATTTTTATGTGGAGCAAGCTATATCAGATTAAAGAACAGGATGTAAAATATGAAACAGTTACGTTATTCAATTCGGATTTTTTTACAGAAGCTTCAGCAAAACAGAATGTATACGCTTCTGATCTTAGAAACCTATGTCCTTTATATTTATGTTCAGCCTGTGATCGATTTTTCCAGGGATGTTAAATATCCGTCAACGCCATGGTTGCTACCGTTTCTGTTTTCTAATGTGTATTTTATTTTTTTATTTATGCTGGGGGTGGTATATTTGTTTTCCGATATACCCTTTATGCAGCAGTATTATATGTATCAAATAGTGCGGACAGGAAGAAAGAGATGGGCGCTGGGACAGATTGGTTCAATTATTCTTCAATCGTTATTTCTGATGATTTTTAATTTTGCTGTAAGCATACTGTGGATTGTGGGACATTGTGAATGGAAAATGGAATGGGGAAAGCTGCTTCATACTGCCGCTTTAACAAATGCGGCAGGACATTATGGATTTTTATTTGATGTGCCATATTCAGCAATACAGAAATATTCACCACAACAATTAACGATTCTAACTTTATTTATTGGTACGTTGGTAATTGCATTTACAGGTGTTTTTATGTTTGCAGTCTGTTTAATACTAAATCGTTATTGGGCGATAGCAGCAGCGATTGTAATGGTCAGTATGGTTTATTTTGTTCATAACGCAAATCCTGCCATGGTTCAAAAGATATCTGCATTTGCTCCGGTTAGTTGGATACAGACGACAAATATAGGAACAAAAATGTATAATTATTATACACGGCCTTCGTTAAGCTACATAGTATGTGCATTGTGCGTTGGAATTTTAATCTTTGGTATGTTGATAATATGGCGTGTGAACAACGTAGAACTTTCATTTTGCAAAGAGGATTGAAGTTCTGATCCCAAAAAATCAGTGTGTAAAGAGGGTGTTGTAGAAATGGACAGTCAAAAATATGTGATAGAAGTTTCTCATATTAATAAGAGTTTTAAGGGAGTTCAGGTTCTGAAGGATATTTCACTTCACTGTGAAAGTGGAAAAATCTATGGTCTGGTGGGACATAACGGTTCTGGAAAAACCGTTCTATTTAAAATTATCTGCGGGTTTGTTTCCTGCGATTCCGGAACTGTTTCTGTAAATGGAAAAGTGATGGGAAAGGATAAAGACATACTGACAGAGGCCGGAATTATTATTGAGGATCCAGGGTTTTTGAGAACATGGAGCGCATATCATAATCTGGAGTTTTTGTATACATTGCGAAATAAAAAAAATAAAAAGTATCTTTACTCTATACTAAATAAGGTGGGGCTTGACCCCAAACTGAAACGTCCGGTAGGAAAGTATTCACTGGGAATGCGGCAAAGACTTGCTCTTGCACAGGCGATTATGGAGGAACCTGAAATTCTGATTCTGGATGAACCAATGAATGGGCTTGATAAAAATGGCGTAAAAGAGATACGGGAACTTCTTTTGGATATGAAAAAAGAAAATAAACTGATCATACTTGCCAGCCACAATAGAGAGGATATAGAGATACTTTGTGATGAAGTATATGAAATGGATGGCGGTATGATTTATAAGATGAAGAGATAAAATCTGCCGGAAGATAAGAAAAATGGCGCATACGACCGAATTTCACTGTCGGATATATAGAATAAAACGGAATATGGATCTAAACACGAGCAGTTAGCCTATGAAAATAGGTTATCTGCTTTTTTAATAAAAAAAGCAATTGGGTAAATTGTCAAAAGTTATTTTGAAAAGATTTTCGTACAAAAGGGTAACTTTAATAAATCTGCGAATTACATTGAGTTTCAAAAGATTTTAAGCAGCCGGCATATGGAAACAGGCTGGCTGTTTTGTTTTTTACATGAATTTTATAATAACAGACCATTAGATTATACGATATAGTGATAACATATAAAAAATTTATAAGGGAGACCGGTTTCACATTATAAAGTTTTAAATATGTAAGGGGGAGTTTTTTATGGAAAAAACGTATGTACTTGATACTAATGTCCTGATTCAGGCGCCGTATGCCATTGAGTGTTTTGAAGAAAATGAAGTGATTCTGCCAATGACGGTACTGGAAGAGCTTGATAATCTAAAAAAGGATGAAGGGGAAAAAGGCGCAAATGTACGGAAAGCGATTCGTATTCTTGAAACGTACAGAGGGAAAGGAAATCTGATAGAAGGTGTGGAAACGGAGCAGGGAGGTATACTGCGTGTAGAAAAAAATTATCGTAATGTTGAATTGCCTTCGGATCTGCCTGAATATAAATCGGATAACAGGATTCTGAAGATTTGTGTCGGTCTGGCAAAAGAAAGAGAAGAACAGGTGATTCTTGTAACAAAAGATATTCTTTTACGCATAAAAGCCCAGCTTCTTGGTATTCAGGCAGAAGATTTTACTACGGAGCAGGTTGCCGGACATGAAGAACAGTACCTTGGGCGAAAAGAAGTTTTTGTACCGGAGGAATTGTTTAAAGAATTTAAGAAAAAGGGTATTCCTGTACAAAACGTTTATTGCTGTGATGAAAATGGAAAAAATATTTGTCCGGAACTGTTTGAAAATGAATTTATTATATTAAAAGCAGATCAGTCTTCAAAAAAGACTCAGTTAGGAAGAGTCGAAAAGGGAATGATACGAAAACTTGAGTATAAAAAAGCTACACCGTATGGCGTCAGTCCCAGAAATGTAGGACAGTATTTTCTTCAGGAAGCATTGATGCAGCCGGCGGAGAAAGCTCCTCTTGTGATTGTAAAAGGAATGGCGGGAACCAGTAAGACATTTTATTCACTGGCAGTAGGTCTGGAAAAGCTGATGAATCATCCATCCGGGGAGTACCGGAGAATACTTATCTGCAGACCGAATGCACTGTTTGATTCCGATATCGGATTTCTTCCCGGAGATGAACAGGAAAAGATCTCTCCTTTAATGAGGCCGATCATAGATAATTTGGAGCAGCTGGTAGATTCCAATGATAAGGAAAGGTATTTAAATGAGCAGGAACTCAGTGATAAGATACAGGAGATTTTTGACAGGGGAGTGATCCAGACAGAAGCGTTGAACTTTATAAGAGGGAGATCCCTGATAAAAACGTATCTGGTGATTGACGAAGCGCAGAATATGACCCCGGCGCAGATAAAGGGAATTATCACACGTGCAGGAAAGGATACGAAGATCATTCTTTTAGGTGATCCCAATCAGATTGACAGACCATATTTGGACGATCGCACCAATGGACTCAGCTATGCAGCGGAACATATGAAAGGGAGTCCGTTATGCTGGCAGATCACATTGCTGCCGGAGGAATGCGAAAGATCTTCTCTGGCAATGGATGCGATTTGTCGCTTGTAATTTTAAGCTGATTTTAAATGGACGATATACAGCTTTTATATGGAATACAAATTTTAGATACCGAAGAAGGCGGAAAACTTGGATTATAAAGACATATTAAGAAATGAAGAAGTAAAAGCTTTTTTAAGGAAAGGAAATGAAAATCTGGGGATTCTTGGATATACCGATCATTCAGAAAAGCATTGTGCCATTGTGGCAAAACGGGCAGGTATGATTTTGAAAAGGCTGGGATATTCTAAACATGAAATCGAACTGGCAGAGATTGCCGGTGCATTGCATGATATAGGAAATGTGGTCAACAGGAAGAATCATGGGGAATATGGAGCAATCCTTGCAAATTCTATTTTGGAAAAACTGGGATTCATCCTGGAGGACAGAGTGATTCTTATGTCTGCCATTGGAAATCATGATGAAGCTACAGGAGAAGCGGTTGATGCTGTATCTGCAGCGTTGATCCTGGCAGATAAAACTGACGTTAGAAGAAACCGTGTAAGAAATAAAGATAAGGCAAGTTTTGATAAGCATGATCGTGTAAATTATGCAGTGACAAGTGCGGCAGTAAAGGTAAATGCGCAAAAGCATCTTATTACATTAAATCTGCAGATTGATGAAGAAATCTGTACTATGTATGAGTATTTTGAGATTTTTCTTGGAAGAATGATGATGTGCAGAAAGGCGGCAGAGCTTCTGGGGGCAAGATTTAAGCTTACAGCAAATGGTAGTAAAGTATTGTAGAAAAGCCAGAGACGATTATAATATATGTATAGAGATTATAATCAATGACAAATGTAACGGAGGTAAAAATATGCTGGCTTATACGTATGTGGAAAAAGGTAAATTTGAACTCAGGGAAAAACCGGAGCCGATTCTTCAGGATGAAAGGGATGCGATCGTCCGTGTAACTATGGCAAGTATTTGTTCAAGCGATCTTCATATTAAGCATGGGTCTGTTCCCAGAGCGGTGCCTGGAATTACCGTGGGACATGAGATGATCGGAATTGTAGAAAAGACAGGCTCTGCAGTAAAAAAAGTGAAGCCGGGGGATCGGGTAACTGTAAATGTAGAAACTTTTTGCGGGGAGTGCTTTTTCTGCAAAAAGGGATATGTGAATAATTGTACAGATCCAGATGGCGGCTGGGCATTAGGCTGCCGGATAGACGGCGGACAGGCGGAATATGTTCGGGTTCCTTATGCGGATCAGGGGCTGGATCGGATTCCGGACGGAGTGACCGATGAACAGGCTCTTTTTGTGGGAGACATCCTGGCAACCGGATTCTGGGCTGCGCGCATATCTGAGATTAAAGAAGAGGACACGGTTCTTCTTTTGGGGGTAGGCCCTACGGGAATCTGCACGCTGCTTTGTGTCATGCTTAAAAATCCCAAGAGGATCATTGTATGTGAAAAAGATCAAAGCCGCCGCCAGTTTATAAAAGAACATTATCCTCAGGTGCTTCTTACAGAACCGGAAGATGTTCAGAACTTTGTAAAAGAGCACAGTGACCATGGCGGAGCAGACGTAGTTATAGAAGCGGCAGGAGCCGGGGAGACTTTCCGTATGGCGTGGGAATGTGCAAGACCCAATGCGGTTGTTACAGTGGTGGCGTTGTATGATGAAGCGCAGATCCTTCCTCTTCCGGATATGTACGGGAAGAATCTGACCTTTAAAACAGGTGGGGTAGACGGATGTGACTGTGAGGAAATCCTCCAGCTGATCAAAGAAGGAAAAATTGACACAACGCCTCTTATTACACATAAATATCCTCTTGCACAGATTGAGGAAGCATATAAGCTTTTTGAAAACAGAGAGGATCATGTTATAAAAATTGCAATTATTTAAAAAAGCAGCAGTTGAAAACTTTTGTTGGATATTTATCAGAGTAAAAGGACGGAATTGTTATTGACAGTTATATTTGATATAATAAACTAAAAACAGTAGAAGGAGGAAAAAGAGTATGAAAAAGAAAACAGCAGGACTGGCAGCAATTATCTGCGCCGCAGGGTTACTATCTGTATCTCAGGCAGATATGGTATTGGCAGATGGAGGATTTTCCTATGAGGATGTAGCAAATCGGGAGTTCCTGTTTTGCAGTGGGGCCGGTGCGTGGTCAACAGTTCTGACAATCCATGAGGATGGAACTTTTGAGGGGTATTATCATGACACGGATATAGGATTCACAGAAGAGGGAAATCCAAATGGAACACGATATGTCTGTAATTTTTCCGGACAGCTTACAGAGCCTGTTCCGGTAAATGAGTATACTTATTCAGCTCAGCTTCAGACTATCCAGTGTGAACAGGAACCGGGGACAGAGGAAATTATTGACGGGATGAAATATATTTACCGTACTCCTTATGGACTGGATAATGCGGAAAACATTCTGTTTTATACAGAAGGAGCGCCAATTTCGGAGCTTCCCGAGGAATACCGAAGCTGGGTTGGATATTTTGATCTGACAAATCTTAAGGAAACAGAATTGCCATTTATCGGACTTTATAATGAGGCTGGTCAGCAGGGATTTTCCAGTACAGTAAAAGAAGACTCTGCTCCTGCGACAGGAGAGAACTCAGGTATTGATGCGGAACTGGCAGAAATAGAAGCAAAGGCAACAGAGATCCAGGGCAGTCTGGGCAACGCTATGACTCAGGAAGATATGAATGCCTTATCAGGCGAGCTTTATAGACTCTGGGATGATGAGCTGAATTCCATATGGGGAAGATTAAAAACCACTCTTCCTGCAGATACAATGGAGCAGCTGACAGATGAAGAGGTTGCATGGATTGGAGAAAAAGAGGCTTCTATGGCAGCGGCGGGCAGTGAGTTCCAAGGCGGCAGTATGCAGCCTATGCAGGAAAATTTAAAAGGGGCTGAGCTGACAAAAGCCAGGGTTTATGTACTGGCAGAATATCTGAGATAAAAATTCTGCTTATATGGCAGTGAGAAGGAGACATTTCATAATTGAGATGTCTCCTTTTTTAGTGCCAATAGAAAAGTTGTTGACAACTTACAGTTAGTTGTGGTATACATATTTAAGTTAGATGAAACTTACTAAATAAAAATGAAGAACAGCCGGGATAACTGTAAAAGAATGAAGCGTGGAGAGCAGTCGTTTTTTATAAGAAAACAGCTACGTCATATACAGGAAAGCGGCAGAAAGGTATGGTATATGAAGAAATCAATAAAAATATTCTGGATAATAGCAGGATTTTTGTGTCTGGGTTTTGGAACCCTGGGAGTTTTACTTCCTGTTCTGCCAACTGTGCCTTTTTATATGGCAACTGTTTTCTGTTTTGCAAAAAGCTCCAGGAAACTTCATGACTGGTTTATCGGAACTGCTTTGTATAAAAAGCATCTGGACAGCTTTGTCAGAGAAAGAGCTATGACGATGAGGACAAAGCTTCGGATCGTAGGTATGGTTTCCGGGGTTATGGCAATTGGTTTTCTTATGATGCGGGATGTACCGGCAGGAAGAATCTGTCTGGTTGTGGTGTGGGTATTTCATATTTTTTATTTTTTTGCAAGAATCAGAACAATTCCATCAGGGATAGAGCAGCAGGAGTAAAAAAACCACAGGCAATAGAAGACTGACTGATAAAGAATTTCATTATGAAAAAGGAGAAAGGTACACGGAATGATCGACACAAGACTTACAGGGCTTTTGTCCCATGCAAAAAAATATATTATATACAATATACTCTGGCAGTGGATTTCACTTCTTGCTCAGATCGGAGCTGTTTTTTCTATTGCAGGACTTCTGGGACAGGCGGCAGTTCTTTTACAAAGTAAAAAAGAAGTATTTTTAATACAGGGTCAGACTGAAAAAGGGCTCCATATGGGGCAAACACTTCTCATATTGATGATTTGTGTGGCAGTACGTTTTGTCTGTGAAAGACTGGCAGCCCGGGCATCCTGTCAGGCCAGCGTGGATGTGAAACAGATTCTCCGTAAAAAAATTTACCGGAAAATGCTGAAACTGGGAGCCTCCTATCATGAGCAGGTATCTACCTCAGAGGTGATGCAGGTGTGTACAGAGGGAGTGGAACAGCTTGAGATTTATTTCGGCAAGTATCTGCCTCAGCTTTTTTACAGCCTTCTGGCGCCTCTGACATTGTTTTTTGTGCTGATGCACGTGAGCCTTCGGGCAAGTGTGATACTTCTCATCTGCGTGCCTTTAATTCCGGTTTCTATTATTGCAGTACAAAAGCTTGCAAAAAGACTTTTGAACCGATACTGGAGTATTTATACAGGACTTGGAGATTCATTTCTGGAAAACCTTCAGGGATTGACTACGCTTAAAATTTATCAGGCAGATGAAATGAAAGCCAGGGAAATGGATGAGGAAGCTCAGAAATTCCGCAGGATCACCATGAAAGTGCTGACTATGCAGTTAAATTCTACAAGTGTGATGGATATCGTGGCATACGGAGGCGCTGCGGCGGGAATGATCGTGGCAGCATCTGAATTTCTGGCAGGGAGATTAAATTTTGCCGGAGCGCTGACAATTATTCTCCTGGCATCTGAATTTTTTATTCCGCTGAGACTTCTGGGATCCTTTTTTCATATTGCTATGAACGGAATGGCCGCAAGTGACAAAATTTTTGCCATTCTGGATATTCCGGAAACAAAAGTCGACAGTCGGAATTCAGGAGATAACATCCAAGTTCAGAAAAAGAACAGAAACATTCGATTAAAGGAAGAATGCTCAGATGTTTCAGAAGTGGCAAACAATGAAAAGCCAGGAAAAATCACAGCTGGAGATATGAACATACAGTTTCGGGACGTACATTTTTCTTATGAAAAGGACAGGGAAATTCTGACAGGTGTTGATCTTGATATGCCTGCAGGATCTTTTATATCTCTTGTAGGAGAATCCGGATGTGGAAAAAGCACCATTGCAGGTATTCTGGCGGGGAGAAACAGGGGATTTACCGGCTCTGTTACTATAGCTGGAAAAGGTCTGGAAGAGATTTCTGAAGAGGTTCTGATGAAAAATGTAACGCTGATCCGTCATAACAGCTACCTTTTTAAGGGAACAGTAGAGGAAAATCTCCGTATGGCAAAACCGGATGCTGCGGAACCGGAAATGCTGGAAGTTCTTTCCAGAGTAAATCTTCTGGGATTCCTGGAGGGACAGAAGGGAATTAAAACAGAACTTCTGGAGCATGCAGAAAATTTTTCCGGGGGACAGCGTCAGAGACTGGCGCTTGCCAGAGCGCTGCTCCATGATTCGCCGGTGTATATTTTTGATGAGGCAACCAGCAATATTGACGCAGAAAGTGAAGAACTTATCATGCAAGTGATACGCCAGCTTTCACAGACAAAAACAGTTCTTCTGATCTCTCACAGACTTGCCAATGTAGTAGGTTCAGACTGTATTTATATGATGAAAGACGGCAGGATAAGTGAAAAGGGAAGTCATGAGAAGCTGCTGACTCTTGATGGAATTTATGCAAAGCTTTATAAAAGTCAGATGGAACTTGAAAATTACAGCAATCCGAATTGCTCCCTTTTGCAGAAAGGCAGGTTATAGAAATGAGCAGGAATACGGATTACGGCAGAGTAGAAAAAACAGTCTTGCCGGACAGACGAAGAGGCGCGCTGAAGATTATGGGAAGTCTGATCGGACTGGTAAAACCTCTGATCCACATTATGATTCTGGCAGTTCTTCTGGGAACTGCAGGTTATTTGTGTGCGATTTTTCTCACAATACTGGCAGGTCAGACACTTCTTCATGGTCTGGAACCAGTGTCCGGAACAGTGCATTCGGGGTTTTTTATGGGAATGACAGCGAAGAACCTTTTTATTCTGATAATCGTTCTGGCTGTTGCCCGTGGGATCCTTCATTATGCGGAGCAATATTGCAATCATTTTATTGCATTTAAGCTTCTTGCAATCATCCGCCATAAGGTTTTTGCGGCATTGCGGAAGCTTTGTCCGGCAAAGCTTGAAGGACGCGATAAGGGAAACCTGATTTCTATTATTACCACAGACATTGAACTTCTGGAGGTTTTTTATGCCCATACGATTTCGCCGGTAGCGATTGCAGTTTTGACCTCTCTAATCATGGTGATTTTTATAGGAAGTTATCATGTGGGAGCGGGGATCTTTGCGCTGTGCGCTTACTTGATCGTTGGTGTATTCGTTCCCCTGTGGAACGGACACAGAGGTGGAAGTGTCGGAATGAAGTTCCGTACAAAATTCGGTGAGCTGAACAGCTTTGTGCTGGATTCTCTCAGGGGGCTGGACGAAACCATACAGTATGGACAGGGAAAAAAACGTGAAGATCAGATGGAAGAAAAATCTGCTGATCTTACGGAGATGCAGAAAAAATTAAGCCGTATGGAAGGCGGACAGAGATCAGTCACAAATCTGGCGATTCTTCTGGCATCCTTCGGAATGTTGTTTTTTACTTTATATCTTTACGGAAAACAGGCGGTAGGATTTGACGGGGTGATTATCTGCACAATAGCTATGATGGGATCTTTTGGTCCGGTGGTAGCGCTTTCAAATCTGTCTAATAATCTGAACCAGACTCTGGCAAGTGGTGAAAGAGTGCTGTCTGTTCTGGAGGAACAGCCACGGGTAGAAGAAATTTATGAGGAACAGAAGGATATCCGGATGTCCGGGAAAAATTCTTCCGGAGAGGACTCTGTACAAAAGAGATTTTCCGGGGCTGAAGCATCTCATGTAACCTTTTCCTATGAGGAAGAAGAGATTCTCAGAGATTATTCCGTTAAAATTCCAGCCGGCAAAATCGTGGGAATACATGGAACCAGCGGAAGCGGAAAATCTACACTTTTGAAGCTTTTGATGAGGTTTTGGGATACAGATTCCGGAGAAATTTCCGTAAACGGAGAAAATGTGCGCAGGATCCCCACGCACTGTCTGAGGGACACAGAAAGTTATGTGACTCAGGAAACACATTTATTCCATGATTCCATAGCAAATAATATTGCAGTGGGAAAACCAGGCGCTTCCAGACAGGAGATTACAGAGGCTGCAAAAAAAGCAGCGGTTCATGATTTTATTATGAGTCTGCCAAAAGGTTATGATACAGAGATCGGAGAACTGGGAGATACTCTTTCAGGAGGAGAAAAGCAGAGGATAGGAATTGCCAGAGCGTTTCTCCATGATGCTCCTTTTATTCTTCTGGACGAGCCGACTTCAAACCTGGATTCTCTGAATGAAGGGATTATTCTGAAATCGCTTCGTGAGGCATCGGATGAAAAGACAGTTGTTCTCGTTTCTCACCGAAAATCTACCATGAACGTGGCAGATGTGGTGTATGAAATGGAGAATGGGAGAGTTTCGTAATGGAGAATGAAAGAATTTGATAATAGAGAATGGGAGAGCTTCGTAGAAGATAAAAGTACGAAAATTTTTTACGGTTAGGTGATATTATCACAGACAGGCTATTTCCAAAAGAGTATGATACAGGCATAAACGACAGGGAGGTAGCCTATATGAGGTTAAAAGATAAAGTAGCGATTATCACAGGTGGAAGCAGAGGAATCGGATATGCCACAGCAGATGCTTTTTTGAGAGAGGGAGCCACAGTTATTCTGGCGGCAAGCTCTCAGGAGTCAGCAGATAAAGCAGTGGAAAGCCTGAAGGAAAAATATCCGGACAGGACTGTGGCAGGAATCAGTCCTAATCTCAGCAGTCTGGAAAGTGTGAGAAATGAATTCAGAGAAGCGACTGCAAAGTATGGATGCGTAGATATTCTTGTGAATAATGCAGGGGTATCAGAGAGTACACCTTTTGTGGAGTATACAGAAGAAGCTTTTGACAGAGTAATGGATCTGAATGTAAAAGGAGTATTCAATGCAACAAGGGCGGCTTCAGAGTGTATGGTTGCAAGAGGAAGCGGAGTGATTTTAAGTACGTCTTCTATGGTTAGTCTTTACGGACAGCCCAGTGGGATTGCCTATCCGGCTTCTAAATTTGCAGTAAACGGGCTGACGGTTTCACTGGCAAGGGAACTTGGTCCAAAAGGGATCCGCGTCAATGCAGTGGCTCCGGGAATTACGGAAACAGACATGATGAAAGCTGTGCCAAAAAGCGTGATCGAGCCGATGATCGCACAGATTCCGCTGCGCAGGCTGGGACAGCCGGAAGACATTGCCAATGCATTTGTATTTCTTGCGTCAGATGAGGCGTCTTATATTACAGGCGTGGTGTTAAGTGTAGACGGAATGGCAAGAACCTGAACAGGACAGTTTCTTGCCTATACGGTATTGTTTCCGGCGCAGCGGCTTCTTTTTTCTTGTCAGAACCCTTGATTTTATGGTAAGATATGCATGATTTACGCACAATAAAAAACAGGAGGTACTGACAATTGTTTTCAGGAATTGTTGAGGTGTATGGAAAAGTAATAGGTACATTAAGCAACTGGATGTACAGCTATATCCTTATTATCCTGCTTGTAGGCGCGGGAATTTATTTTACCATCAAAACAAAAGGAATTCAGTTCAGAGCGCTGAAAGAAGCCATTAAGGTGGTTATGGAGCCAAAAGATGATGAAAAATCAATTTCTTCTTTCCAGGCGCTGATGGTTTCCACTGCATCCAGAGTGGGAACCGGAAATATTGCGGGAATTTCCACAGCTCTCTGTATCGGCGGAGCAGGAGCCATGTTCTGGATGTGGCTGATCGCTCTTCTGGGAAGCGCATCTGCGTTTATTGAGAGTACGCTGGCGCAGATTTATAAAAGAAAAGCGGCAGACGGAAGTTCTTACGGAGGTCCGGCATACTATATTCAGGCTGTACTGAAAAAAAGATGGCTGGGAGTTTTGTTTGCGGCAGTCCTTATTGTAACTTATATGGGCGGCTTCAACATGGTTGCAGCTTTTAATATTTCAGATTCTTTCCGCAGATATGATTTTTATCAGCCTGGGACAACACCCCTTGTGATAGGTATGATCCTTGCAGTTGTTTTCGGGATCTGTATTTTTGGCGGAAGCAAACGCATTTCCAAAATCACAGAGGTTCTGGTTCCGTTAATGGGAATCTTTTACATAGGAGTTTCTCTGTTTATTGTGATCACACATCTGAATCTCCTTCCAGGAGTGATCGCATCTATTTTTAAAGGCGCTTTTGATATTTCTGCTATTTTTGGCGGATTTGCAGGTTCCGCAATTATGCAGGGAATTAAAAGGGGACTTTTTTCAAACGAGGCCGGTGTGGGTTCTGCTCCTAATGCCGCAGCTTCAGCCGGCGTGTCTCATCCTGTAAAACAGGGGCTTGTTCAGATGCTTTCTGTTTATATTGATACAATTGTGATCTGCAGTGCAACAGGATTTATGCTTCTGTGTTCCGGTGTGATACCGGAAGAAGGAATCGCCGGAATGCCTTATGTACAGGAGGCTGTGGCAGGCTCACTGGGAAGCGCTGGTTCTGTATTTATTACAGTGGCTCTGTTTTTATTTGCATTTACTACACTGATCGGAAATTTTTATTATGCAGAAATGGGACTTCGCTACATCTGTGACAAAACACCGAAAAAACTGATCATGAATATCTTCCGTATCGCAGCGGCTCTTATTGTATGTCTGGGAGCAACGATGGATTTCAGCGTGGTGTGGGACACAGCGGATGTACTTATGGGGCTGATGGCTCTTATTAATCTTCCTGTTATCGTGCTTCTTGCAAAACCGGCCATTCGTTGTATGCAGGATTACTTCAAGCAGAAAAAAGCCGGAAAGAATCCTGTATTTAAAGCGAAGGATATTAATCTGGAAACAAAGACAGACTTCTGGAATTAATATTTTTAAGCGCAGAATTTTATTGGTGGGAATAAGGCTGCCAATAGATGAATGTTGAATTTGGGTATAATGGAATCTGGAATATGCGGGTGCAAAAGAACTTCTACCTGTATATCCATATAAAGAAAACATAAAAAATCCGGGGATTTTCAAGCGTTTTCAGGCGTTTGAGAGCCCCGGATTGTACTTTATGGGAAACATGTGTTAAATAATTGACAGAGCTGCAAAAGCAGTATAGACTGACAGTGTGGACAGGAAATGTTCGCATCAAATAATTAATGAAACAGTTCTGACAGCTGTACAAAAAAGCTTCAGGACATGAGACCTATATTTACAAGAAAGAGGTGCTGATCACATGAGAGAATTTTCACAGTGGGAAGGATTTAAAGGAAATCGCTGGAAAGAGAAAATTGACGTACGTAACTTTATTAAAATGAACTATACACCATATGACGGTGATTCTTCATTCCTGGCAGAGCCGACAGAGGCAACAAACAAACTCTGGGACAAGCTTCAGGAGCTTCAGAAGGCAGAACGTGCCAACGGCGGTGTTCTGGATATGGAGACAGAGGTTGTAACATCTCTTACTGCATATGGCCCGGGATATATTGATGAAGATCTGAAAAATCTGGAAACAGTTGTTGGTCTTCAGACTGACAAACCGCTGAAACGTGCATTTATGCCATACGGCGGTATCAAAATGGCAGAAAAAGCATGTGAAACTTACGGATATGAAGTAAGCGACAAGATCAAAGACATTTTTAACAACTACGAATTCAAAACACATAACCAGGGTGTATTTGACATCTATACACCGGAGATGAAAGTAGCTCGTCACAATAAGATCCTTACAGGTCTTCCGGATACTTACGGCCGTGGACGTATCGTAGGCGATTACAGACGTGTGGCTCTTTACGGTATCGACGCTCTGATCGAAGAAAAACAGAAAGACTTTGCAGCAAGCGACCGTCAGGGTATGAGACGTTATGACTTCCAGCTTCGTGAGGAGATCGCTGACCAGATCCGCGCTCTTCAGGGAATGAAAGCTATGGCTCAGATCTATGGTTTTGATATTTCTCAGCCGGCTAAGAATGCAAGAGAAGCATTCCAGTGGCTGTACTTCGGATATCTTGCAGCTATCAAGACTCAGAACGGCGCAGCAATGAGCGTTGGACGTATCTCTACTTTCCTTGATATTTATATTGAGAGAGATCTTCAGAATGGTACAATTACAGAGTCAGAGGCTCAGGAGCTTGTTGACCATATGGTTATGAAATTCCGTATGGTAAAATTTGCTCGTATTCCTTCTTACAACCAGCTCTTCTCCGGTGACCCGGTATGGGCAACTCTGGAAGTAGCAGGTATGGGAATCGACGGACGCCATATGGTAACAAAGAGTGACTTCCGTTTCCTTCATACACTTGAGGATATGGGACCGGCTCCGGAACCGAACCTTACTGTTCTTTATTCTTCAAGACTGCCTGAGAACTTTAAGAAATATGCTGCAAATATTTCTGTTACAACAAGTTCTATCCAGTACGAGAATGATGATGTAATGCGTCCGGTATGGGGAGATGACTACAGCATCTGCTGCTGTGTATCTGCTACAGAAACAGGTAAAGAGATCCAGTTCTTCGGAGCTCGTGCAAACCTTGCAAAATGCCTTCTTTACGCGATCAACGGTGGTGTTGACGAGAAGACAAAACAGCAGGTAGGACCTCAGTATCAGCCGATCACTTCTGAGTATCTTGACTATGACGAGGTAGTTCAGAAATATGATCAGATGATGGACTGGCTGGCTCATCTGTATGTTGGAACCCTGAACATGATCCACTACATGCATGACAAATACTACTACGAAGCTGCAGAGATGGCTCTGATCGATACAAAGGTTGACCGTTCCTTTGCAACCGGTATCGCAGGTTTCTCTCATGTAGTAGATTCCCTGTCTGCGATCAAATATGCAAAAGTAAAAGCAATTCGTGATGAAGACGGAATTACAACAGACTTTATTGTTGAGGGAGACTTCCCACGTTATGGTAATGATGATGACAGAGCAGACGAGATTGCAACAAATCTTCTGTCTACTTTCCTCGGAAAGCTGAAACACATCCATACATACCGTGATTCCAAACCTACCACATCCATTCTTACCATTACATCTAATGTTGTTTATGGTAAAGCTACAGGATCTCTTCCGGATGGAAGAAAAGCAGGCGAGCCTCTGGCACCTGGTGCTAACCCGTCTTACGGCGCAGAGCAGAACGGACTTCTTGCTTCCCTGAACTCTGTTGCAAAACTTGACTATGAGGATGCTCTTGACGGTATTTCCAATACTCAGACTATCAATCCGGATGCTCTGGGACACAGTGATGAGGAGCGTACAGACAACCTCGTTCATGTACTTGACGGATACTTTGATCAGGGCGCTCATCACCTGAACGTAAACGTATTTGGAAAAGAGAAACTGATCGACGCTATGGAACATCCGGAAAAAGAGGAGTATGCAAACTTCACAATCCGTGTTTCCGGTTATGCAGTTAAATTTATCGACCTTACAAGAGAGCAGCAGATGGACGTTATTGCCAGAACCTGCCACGCAGAAATGTAAGAATGGATAAAAAAGAGATCAAAGGATATGTTCACTCACTGGAAAGCTTCGGGTCTGTTGACGGCCCGGGCGTCCGGTTTGTGATTTTCTTAAGCGGCTGCGGTATGCGCTGTCAGTTCTGCCATAATCCGGATACCTGGAAAATGGGAGAAGGACAGACATACACACCGTCAGAACTTTTGAAAAAAGCACTTCGGTATAAAAATTACTGGGGTGAAAAGGGCGGGATCACAGTTAGCGGAGGGGAACCTCTTCTGCAGATTGACTTCCTGACAGAATTTTTCCGTCTGGCAAAAGAAGCCGGCGTGCATACCACACTGGATACCAGCGCCAACCCTTATACAGAAAAAGAGCCTTTTTATTCCAAATGGCAGGAGCTGATGAAGTACACAGATCTTGTTCTTCTGGATATCAAACAGATTGATGAACAGGAGCATGTGAAGCTTACCGGCTGTACTAACACAAATATCCTTGCCATGGCAGAAAAGCTTTCAGAGATGAACAAGCCTGTATGGATCCGCCATGTGCTTGTGCCTGGTGGAAGCGATAACGACATATATCTCCACAGACTGGCTGATTTTATTAAAACTCTTAAAAATGTGGAGAGAGTGGAGGTTCTTCCTTATCATACGCTGGGAACCTTTAAGTGGGAAAAGCTGGGAATTCCTTATCCGCTGGAAGGTGTGAAGCCTCCCACAGAGGAACGGATCAAAAATGCCAGAGAGATTCTGGGCGCGAACTAACTGCCTGAAAATTCTTTCATAATTGAAAATATAAGCATGAGAACTGCTGTAAGAAACCTGTAGTTCCGGCATAATCTGTCGGACGAGGTAAGCTTGCAGCAGTTTTTGTTTATTTATGGAAGAGATGAAAATTGCTGCCCGTATAGTGTTCTGATCAGGCTCCTGTAAATGGAACCGTTAAGAAAATTTTTGCTTGGCAGTGCTGCACACGTCTGCTAAAATGAAAGAAACGAACCTGTAAAGATAAAATGTTCTGAATGTAATAAAAGAGAACAAACGAAAATCCTTCGGACCTGTGTGGACAGAACCGGGGGATTTTGTATACAAACTATAAAAACAGCATTACTGACAGTAAGGATTTATGATTACAAAGAACCAGGAGGACGCATGAAATTTTTTCATTTATCAGACTTACATATTGGGTTAAAGCTAATGAACCGGGATCTGAGGGAGGATCAGGAATATATTTTCCGGCAGATTGTGGATATGGTAAAGGCACAGAAACCGGACGCTCTGGTGATCGCAGGTGATATTTATGACAAAGCGGTTCCGTCTGCGGAGGCAGTACAGGTATTTGATTCTTTTATGGGACAGCTGACTGAGGCAGCGCCGGAAATGACGGTTATGGCGATCAGCGGAAACCATGACAGTGGTCCAAGAGTGGACTGTTTCCGAAGCGTGCTTTCCAGACAGAAAGTGCATATGATTGGACTTCCGCCACAGCGTGAGGGAGAATATATTGAGAAGGTCGTACTGCAGGATACCTATGGTAAAGTAAACTTTTATCTTCTTCCTTTTGTGAAGCCGTCTATGGTAAAAATGATTGCAGGAACAGATAAAAACGGCAATAATCTTTCTTATGATGAAACAGTTCACAAGCTGATCGAAAGAGAAGATATAAATAAAAAAGAGAGAAACATTCTGGTAAGCCATCAGTTTTATCTTTCTGTGGGAAAAGCTGCGGATGATGTGGAAAGAATGGACTCGGAGATACGGACTGTGGGGAATATTGACCAGATTTCCGCAGATATTCTGGAACAGTTTGATTATGCGGCGCTGGGGCATATCCATAAGCCCATGAAAGTGGGAAAGGAAGTTTTTCGCTACTGTGGAACGCCTCTGGCCTGCTCTGTAAGCGAGGCGGCACAGCAGAAGGAGATTCTTATGGTGGAAATAAAAGAGAAAGAAAAAGCGCCGGAAATTACGGTTCTTCCTCTTATGCCTTTACGTCAGGTTCGGGTGATAAAAGGAAGTCTGGAAGAGGTTCTGGAACAGAAATGCCAGGATTATGTGACGGTAATTCTTACAGATAAGGCAGATCTTGATGTTATTGATATGCAGGAGAGACTGAGACTTGCTTTTCCGTATCTTCTGGAAATCCGCCGGGAAAATCAGAGAAAAGCAGACTACAGCAGAAAAAACAAAGCCCGGGAATTGCTGGATCCTTTTGAACTGTGCTGCGGATTTCTGAAGGATATGGATGAGGAAGAAAAAGATATTCTCAGAGACGTACTGAACACGGTACAGGAGGTGAAATAGAATGAGACCGCAGAAACTTACCATGCAGGCATTTGGATCTTACGGGCAGAAAACCGTTATAGATTTTACCAGGACAGATCAGAATCTTTTTTTGATCACAGGCGATACGGGAGCCGGAAAAACTACGATTTTTGATGCGATCGTTTTTGCTCTGTACGGGGAAGCCAGCTCTGTATCAAATAAAAAAGAGGGCGTTGTTCTGCAGAGTCAGTATGCAGCGCTGGATCTTGAACCATATGTGGAGCTGGAATTTACAGACGGGCAGGCGCAGGATATTTATACAGTACATCGTGTGCCCAGACACCTGAAAAAACTCACCAGAGGAGCCGCAAAGGGTGTTGGGACCAGAGAGATTACAGGTTCTGTGAGTCTGATCATGCCAGATGGCACGGAATATCCTCAGAAGGAATCCAATGGAAAAATCCAGGAGATCATCGGACTTACCAAAAATCAGTTTATGCAGATAGCCATGATCGCACAGGGAGAGTTTATGGAACTTCTCCGGGCAAAATCTGACGATAAGAAAAAAATATTCCGCAGGCTTTTTAATACAGAAATGTATGAGAATATTGCTGTGGAACTGAAAAAGAGAAAGAAGGCAAAGGAAAAGGACATTGAAAGTATTAAAATGCAGTGTCAGAGTCAGGCAGCCGGAGTAAAGCTTCTGTCAGACAGAATGGAAAAACAGGGCCAGGAAGAATTATGGCAGGAGACAGCTGTTCTGGAAGAGAGCCTGGATAGGCTGAAAAAGCAGATTACAGCCGGGGAGATTGTTGTAATAGGAGAATTTCTGGAAACACTGTTCCAGTATTGCAGGATTCTGGAAGAGAACCTGGAAACAGCAGAAAAACGCTACAGTGAAGCGGCGAAAGTCAGGGATAAAAAAAGAGATGAATATACGGAAGCCCAACATCTTCAGCAGCTATTCTCTCAGCTGGAGGATGCGGAAAAGAAACTTGCTCAATGCGGAGAACTGGCTTCTGAAATGGAGAAAAAAGAACGGCTGGCAGAGCAGATTCAGGCGGCCTGGGACGTAAAAGTATCCAGCGACCAGCTGGAAGAAAAAAGGCAGAAAGCAGAAAAAACAGAGACTGCTTTAAGAGAACTGAACAGTCAGTTGCCGGAGCTTCTGAAAATACAACAGGAGGCAGAGAAAGAAGAAAAAGAAGCGGAGAAGGAGCGGGATCAGGCTCAGGAAGAGTTCAATCGTATAGATGAAAAGGCGAAAAATGCTCTGAAATTATTCCGGCAAATAAGGGATTGTCAACAAAAAGCAGAGAAGCTTGCCAGCGAACTTCAATATATTCAAAAGCAAAATAAAAAAGCAAAGGATGATTTCGCATCTGTAGAAAATCAGGAAAAAGAATACCGGGAGCAGGAGAAAACTCTTTTTGATGCAGGAGAAAAGCTTGCCGTATGTCAGTCCAAAATGGACGAGGTTGGAATGATGATAGAGGATCTCAAAGGGCTGTCAGGTATGTATCAGGAAATAAAAAAATATAATGCGGCTGCAGAAAATCTGCAACAGGAATATAAGGATGTCAGTGACAGATATGAGAAAAAGAACCAGGAATACGAAAATCTGAGACGTGCTTTTCTGGATGCTCAGGCAGGGTTTCTGGCTAAAGAGCTGAAGCCCGGGAAACCGTGTCCTGTATGTGGATCAACAGAGCATCCAAGCCCTTGTATTCCGAAAGCAGAGCATAAAGAACTTTCCCAGGATAAGATAGAACAGATTGGACAGGACGCGGATCTTCTTCGTAAAGAGCAGGAAAAACTTTCCGGAGAGGTGAAGTCAAATATTAACCTGAGAGATGCCAGAGATCGGGATTTCAAAGAAAATTTTGTGAAATTACAGGATAAAATGCGCAGGAATATCCCGGATCTTCCGGAAGATTTTTCTCCCGGACAGGCGCAGGATTTGATAAAACAATGGAAGAAGAAGATTCAGGAAGAAGGACTTATATATCAGAAACAATCGCAGACATTAGCAGAAGTCCGGGAAAAATTAGAGGAACTGGAAAAACGTAAGCCTTCTTTAAAAGCAGATATGGAGAGCTTTCAGGAGAAGGAAAAAAATAAACAGGCGGAGCTGGAAGGAGCCAGATCAGAGCTTTCCGGATATTCATCTTCTGCCGATTTTTCTTCTGAAGATGAGGCAAAAAATGCCCGGAATATAGCGCAAAACAAAAAGAATCAGAAAGAAAATGCTTTGAAAAAATCCAGAGAGAAAGCTGAGCAGGTAAGACAGAAAAGTATAGAAACAGAAGCTCTTATCCGCAAATATGATGCGGAGCTGCCCGGGCAAAAAGAAGAAAAAAACAGGCAGAAAAGGGTTTATGAAAGTCTTTTGCAGGAGAAAAATCTTACAGAGGAACAATGGAAATATCTTACTGACACCTATGAAAAGGATGCTGCTGAAGCGTTCAGAAAAGAGGTAAATACATTCCGTAACAACAGGACGGCAGCAGAAAGCAGCGCACAGTCAATGAGAACTGCAATAGGAGAAAGGCCGCGTCCTGTGCTGGAAGAAATATGCAGTCAGGCAGAGGAAGCAGAGAAAAACCTTGAAGATCTGGGGCGTATCAGGGACGGGTTAAAGTCTGTATATCAGGAGGATCAGTCGGTTTATGATGCTCTCGCTCCAAAGTATACGGACAGGAAACGTCTGGTGGAGGAACATGCAAAGCTTGATAATCTCTACAGCCTGGTTTCGGGCAATGTCAGCGGTTCCAGAATGGATCTGGAAACTTATGTGCAGCGCTATTATCTGGAAAGAATCCTGGATGCAGCCAATCGCAGATTTCAGGATATGTCCGCAGGTCAGTTTGAGCTTCGTATGTGCGATCTGGAAAAGGCGGGAGAGGGCAAAAACAGAGGGCTCGATCTAATGGTATATTCCACAGTTACCGGAAAAGAGAGGGAGATCCGGACACTTTCCGGAGGGGAATCCTTTATGGCTGCTCTTTCTCTTGCCCTTGGAATGGCAGATGAGATTCAGGAAAGTTCTGCGGCGGTCAGCCTGGATATTATGTTTATAGACGAGGGATTTGGCTCTCTGGATGAACATTCCAGGAATCAGGCTGTAAAGGTATTACTGGAAATGGCAGAAGGCTCGAAGCTGATCGGAATTATTTCTCATGTGACAGAACTGAAGCAGGAGATAGAGGATCAGTTGATCGTAACCAAAGATGAGGTCGGAAGTCATGTAAGATGGCAGCTCAGCTGACATAAATTAAGGGCGAAGATACGCAACAGCAATATCTTCGCCCTTTGTCTGTGAGCGGATCAATTATTTTATGCTCTGATCAGCTTTTTGACACCCGGTATTTTAGATGCAGCAAAGCAGCTTGCGAAGGACAGAATCGTTACAACCACATAACAGATTAATATATACTGGAGAGGCGCTTTTGTATATCCAAAAATTTTGCGGAAAACAGTCAGGAAAAGAGGATGAACGATATAGACGCCAAAACTCAATTTGGATAATACTTCTATAATATTTTTTAATCGGCTGTCCGGTGTCCATTTTTTTCCACAATTCAATGCAATAAACACAGCTACTGAATAAAGCAAAATAAGAAGATTCATATTGGAATAGCCATTAGAATAATCCTTTGTTATTTGAACATATAAAACAGTGATCAGCAAGGAAAAAAATCCCATGCAATAAAAGCTCCATTTCTTCTTGATTTTAATATTCGTAAGATACCATCCGATAATATAATAGGTAATAAAACCGCCGAAAAAATCTAAACGGAATTTTTCTATGAATTTTACGAAATAAATCACATCGTTCCACAATAATGACAAAGCGTTTAGTATGGGCTGCGAAAACTGTGTTAAGACAGAAACGGCAAAAAATAACAAAATTAAATTTTTATTCTTTTTGCTTATAAACTCTCTGAGAAACGGCGTTATCAGATACAGACCGATGATCATATAGAGATACCACATATGATAATGTCCCAGAAGCATTGAAGAAACGATACGCTTAAAACTCAGGGATTTGCCTTTCGATAATGGAAACACTATATTATAAATACAGGAATATAGTACGGACCAAAAGATCAAAAGGAAAGCAATATTTTTTATATTCTTTAAAAACAAACTTTTTATGCTGATATTACGGTTTTCGTCAAGCATTAATGCTCCTGAAATCATAACAAAAAGAGGAACGCCTATTCGTGATATACTGTCAAAAATATTTCCCCAAAAAAATTCCGGTGTTGCGATATTATACGAAGTTACAAACTTTACATTTGTATGTATCATTACCACTGCCAACACTGCGATTATCCGTGTAATATCTAAAGATATATTTCTTTCTTTGTTCATCTTAACCTCTCCAATTTTGATAATGATTGATGGGAATTTTTAAAATTGTCCAAAATATAAGGGATTCTCTCTCTTTTTGGTGTAGAATCAGGTAACTGAAAAAATCTGCTGAAAAAGAAAGAGGATTCCTTATAATCAATTTTACATCAAAAACTTACCAGATGAAACGGGGAATTTTGCTTTTTTAATGAAATCCGCCTGAACTTTGCAATGTGTTTTGACAAGGCCGATGTAAACGGAGCGTTCTGTAACCATAAGATAAATGCGGGAAATGATTGTCATACAAAACTGATAATGATATGATGGAAGCGTAAAAATGAGATAAACGATAAACAGAGAGGATAAAATATTGATATCAAAGACAATGCGCGCAATTTTGCATGCGCTATCTTACAGCAATGTTGAAGTAGATGCAGCCAGACGGCTGGCAGACCTTAAAAAGCTGGATGCCATGAGGATATTTGTAAAAAAACTGGACACAAAGGTATATAATGGAGAATATGAGGTTCCTGTGCGTGTTTATTTTCCTTCAGAGGATGCCATGACAATGGAGGCGTCAGAGAGAAATTCCTGCCCTATTCTGTTGTTTTTTCACGGGGGCGGATGGGTGACTGACAGCGTGGAAAATTATGACCGTGTATGTTCCCGGATGGCGCAGGACACGAAACATATTGTGATTTCTGTAGAATACAGACTGGCTCCGGAATACCGTTTTCCCACAGGTCTGGAGGACTGCTATGCGGCAGCCAGAGAGCTGTATACCAATCCTGATCTGAACATAGATCCGGACAAAATTACGATCATGGGGGACAGCGCAGGCGGAAATCTGGCGGCAGCGGTGTGCCTTATGGCAAGGGACAGAGAAGAGTTTATGCCAAAGCGGCAGATACTTATCTATCCGGCTCTGGGTAACTGCTATACAGAGCAGTCCCCCTATGAGTCGGTTCATACCAACGGAACAGATTATCTGCTGACTTCTGAGAGAATGGAAAATTATCTGAAGCTTTATGAGAGCAGTCCGGAGGATCGTGAAAATCCATATTTCTCACCTTTGAAGGAAAAAGATTTAAGCGATATGCCGGATACGCTGATTCTGACAGCGGAGTTTGACCCTTTAAGAGATGAAGGGGAAGAATATGGAAAAAGGCTGGAGCAGGCAGGAAACTATGTGGAGATACACAGAATTTCCAATGCGCTTCATGGATATTTTGCGCTGGGGATCCGTTTTTTTCATGTGCAGGAAAGCTTCCGGCATATGAATGAGTTTCTGAAAAAAAGAGAGGTCTGATTTTTGCCCATTTCCATAAAAGATTGTTTTATGTTTGAACAGAAAAATCTGTGGATAGTGGGGAAAAGTCTGCTCAAATCCTTTCTTGCCTGTTGATTAAGGCTATGATATATTTGAACTATTATAGGAGAGAAGGCAGAAAACGTGAAATCAGGATATTCAAACTGGCGGAAGCTGGATAATGCGGCTCTGGCATTTCCACCCGCAACAGACAAGAATGATACCAGAGTTTTCCGGATGTACTGTGAGCTGAAAGAAACGGTAGATCCGGAGATCCTGCAGACGGCTCTGGACCAGACTATGGAAAAATATCCCCTGTTTCAGGTGGTGCTGAGAAAGGGACTTTTCTGGTTTTATCTGGAGAGAAGAGATATCAGAGCTGTTGCAAAAGAGGAAATAAAGCCTCCGTGCAGCCGACTTTATATTCCAGATAAAAAGTCACTTTTGTTTGAGGTTTCTTATTATGAAAACCGTATTAATTTTGAGGTTTATCATGCTCTTACTGACGGTACCGGAGCCAGGAATTTCCTTCAGGAGCTGGTACAGAATTATCTGAAGCTGCGGCATCCGGAAACACAGTTTCCGGAACAGAAAATGGAACAGAGAACTACCTTCCGGGACCATGAGGAGGACAGCTTTTCCCAGTATTATTCCTCAGAAACTCCGAAAAATAAAGAGAAGAAGCCACGGGCAGTAAGGCTGAAGGGAGAAATGCTGGGGCATGACGATATGCAGATTCTGGAGGTTTCCATTCCTGTAAAGGAAATCCTGGAGAAAGCGCGCTCTTACGGCGCTTCTATTACTGCGTATCTGTCAGCGATCTTTATCTGCTCCATTCATGAGGAGATTCCCAGAAACCGTCAGAAGCGTCCTGTTACTTTGATGGTTCCGGTAAATCTGAGGAACTTTTTTCCTTCGGAATCCATGGCAAACTTTTTCGGATGGATCGAGGTAGGATATACATTTACAGAAACAACCACCTTCCGGGATGTGCTGGAGGAAGTAAAAAAACAGTTTGAAACAGAGCTTGTAAAAGAAAAGATCGCCATGCATATGAACGGATATGTGCGGCTGGAAAAGAATCCGGTGATCCGTGCAGTCCCTCTTGAAGTAAAAAAATATTTCCTTATGGTAGGCGCGGCTCTGGGAAGCAGAAGGATCACGACTGTATATTCCAATATAGGGGTGGTTCGTTTTCCCGAGGAATATGAACCGTATATTGAACGCTTTGGATTTTTTACCTGTACGGAGGCGCTGCAGCTTTGTTCCTGCTCTTACGGAGATGAGCTGCTTCTGGGATTTACCTCAAAAATTCCCGGAGAAAGTATTCAGAGGAATTTTCTTGAATATCTGAAAAAGGATGAAATTTCATTTACAGAAGAGAGAAATGATTTCCCGGGATGCGGGGAAGAGCAGAAAAAAGAGGGCAGAAAGGCATACCAGACGTTTACGTTTCTTTGCCTGGCGGCAGCAGTGCTGTGCGGAATGATCAATTACATGACCGCCCAGACCCTGAACTGGTTCTGGTTTGCGGCGGCAGGAAGCTTTTGTGCGTGGCTGGTGGTGTCTGTGGGATACACCAAACGGAGAAATATACTGAAAAATGCAATGTGGCAGCTTCTGATCATAACGGCTATTGCTGTTTTTTGGGATATATTTACAGGCTGGCACAGGTGGTCGGTAAACTTTGTGCTTCCCTTTGGGGCAATGGCAGTGCTTGGTTCTATTCCTGTAATCGCCAAGGTAAACCATCTGGAACCGGAAGAATACCTGTTTTATCTTGTTCAGGCAGGAATAGCAGGATGCATTCCCATCATTCTGTTATGGACAGGATTGGTGACGTTTCCTTATCCGTCTGTGATCTGCTCCGGGATCAGTTTTCTGGTGCTGGCAGGACTATTTATTTTTCAGCAGAAAAAAACCATTGGAGAATTCCACAAAAAATTAAGAATGTAAATTTACAGCAAATAACATAAAAGGCTGCTGTAAGCTTTGAAACCGCAGGGAATAAAGACCTGACAGTCAAAGCTTCGGCAGCCTTTTATTGTTGGGAAATATTGTTGGGAAATCCTCTTTTGTTATCTGGATTTCGGCATAGGCTATCTGTCGTTTAGTACATGTTTTTTATCTCTTATGTATACTGTATTTACAATTTCAGGTATAATGATTATATTAAAAACAGCAGGAGAGAGAGGCAGAAATGTACAGAATTGCGGTTTGTGATGATGACAAAAATATTCAGGAGCAGGTCAGAAAACTGATCCTGGAATGGAATCCTCAGGTAGAGGTAAGTGTGTTTTCGTCCGGCAGAGATCTGCTGGAAAACTATCAGTCTTATGATGCGGTTTTTCTGGATATTGACATGCAGGGAATGAATGGCATAGAAACAGGAAAATCCATCCGTTCTGTAGATACAGAGGTTAAAATCGTTTATCTGACAGCATACCGGGATTATGTAGCAGGAGCCTTTGGAGTTCATGCATTTCAGTATCTTCTGAAACCAGTCAACAGTCAGGAGATCATAAATGTTCTGGAAGAAATATTCCGATATATGAAAACTTCGGACAAAAAGATCATCCTTGATTTTCGCACGGTGGACGGGATTATCTGTCTCCCTGTAGAGTCTATTTATTTTTTTGAGTACGAAAACAGAAAGATACGAATTGTGACAGACAAAGAAGAATATTACATGGTGGAACGCATTGGAAATGTGGCAAAGCGTATGCAGGATTTTGGATTTTCCATGCCTCATCAGAGCTTTTCTGTGAATATGCTCCATGTGAAAAATGTAAAAGGACAGCATATTTATCTGGATAATGGAATGGAAATCCCACTTTCCCAGAAGAAACAGAAAACATGGAAGCAGGAGCTGACCGCCTGGCTGTCGGCGCGGCTGGAATCAAGGGAAGGATGATGGAAATGAATTATGTTTTATATTATTTTTTTCAGACCATCGAACTGCTCATCCATACAGGAAGCTTCATCTAGTTTCTGTATTCCATGCCCAGAGAGATAGAGTCGAAATTATGGGTAAGATACTGTGCCTGGGGAATTTTTGTGGTACTTACCTTTTTGCTCCCCACATTATGGTGGAATGACATCATTACAATGTCCGTGCTTACGGCATATTACATTGTAATCTGCTGGAGTTTTTATCACAGAAGCAGAACCTGGGTTTTGTATTCTCTGATCTACGGAATGGCAAATTACGGAGCGCAGGTGATCGGTATTTACTTTACTGTATATATCAGTAAAAAGTTCGACTTTGACCAGGATATGCTCTCTTATTATACGCTTGTGATGGCTAAAATGATCTGCCTGTTTTCCGTGACTTATCTTATGCGCCGGATTGTTCAGAAACGTATGGTAAAAGATCATAGGGAGCTGCATATCAGAGGAATGGTCCTTGTTCCGCTGTTCAGTATGATCCTTGTATATCTATACTGTGTTTCTGGGGAGAGCTTTTTTCTGGAGCATGGATTCTGGGGAGTTATTCTCTGTATGATCCTTTTGCTGGCTATAAATATTTACTGTCTTTATGTGTGGTACGATCTGGCAGAAAACAGAGAACTGAAGCATAAGCTGGAACTGATGAAACAGCAGAATGAACTGACTCATCAGTATTATGAGGATATGGAAAATAATTATAATCATTCCAGAAGGATCATTCATGATATCAGGAATCATCTGAATATGCTGGAACAGTCGGCAAAGACGGATGTTACTGGTTATTTTGAGGACGTTCACGGAATGTTGAATTCTCTGGGTCTGAAATTTTATTCAGACAACAGAATGCTGAACATGATCCTGAATGATAAATTAAAAAAACTGGAACCGGGACAGGCAGAATGTAATATGGGCGGTGTCAGTCTGGATTTCCTGACCGATATGGATGTGACAACAATTTTTGCAAATCTTCTGGATAATGCCATAGAGGCAGGCGAAAATAAAAAGAATTTCTGGATAAAAATAAGAGGAGAACAGATACAGGATTTTACAATAGTAAAAATATGGAACCCTTTTTCCGGGAGCTATGCCCCGGGACGTTCCATAAAACAGGGACATGAAGGAATTGGCCTGGAAAATGTGCGTCATACAGTAGAAAAGTATCACGGCGCACTGAATATAGACACAAAGGACGGGATTTTTTCCGTGACAGCAGTATTTCCGGGAGAATAAGGAGGAGAATTATGAAATTTACGCAGACAGAGAAAAAACAGCTTATGATCTATGTGATCATAGCATATGGGATCACCTATATGCTGGGACTTCTGATGTGGTATGGATACGGAAAAGAAATTGATCTCAGCGCCTTTCCTAATGCGCAGATGCTGTATCCGGCAGCCGGTGTAATGATGGCATATTTAATTACCAGAAAGGATGACAAAAAGCTCCCAAAGGCCTTTTACATATTTTTTGTGGTGCTGACAGCAGTGATGATTTTCTGTGCGGCAGCTTCTGTTCTTTTTCCTGTAAATATAGACATTATGGGAGCTCCGTTTTCACAGTGGATGCTGCTTCTGCAGTATGCCATGATGGGCGGCAGCATTGTTTTCTGGATCCTTCTTCTGGCATCCGGTAAAGAGAAGCGCAGAGCTTACGGACTGAACAGCAATCAGTGGAATACATCTGTTCTTATGATCCTGCTGTTTATTGGATTGTACCTTCTCAGATTTGTGATTGCCAGTGCGCTGGGCGGTCAGCTTTCTGAATTTGGAAAAATAATGGTAAATCCCACTACCTGGATTATGTTTTTTACTGTTCTGGTAAACTTTTTCCTGGCAGTTGTAGCATTTTTTGGAGAGGAATACGGATGGAGATATTATCTTCAGCCTCTTTTTCAGAAGCGTTTTGGACTGAAGGGTGGCGTGATTCTTCTGGGCTGTGTGTGGGCTGTATGGCATCTGCCAATTGACTTTTTCTACTATACCACGCCGGATATGGGACTGGCGGCTCTGGTAAGTCAGTTTATTACCTGTATTACAATCGGACTTTTTATGGCATATGCATACATGAAAACACAGAATATCTGGGTTCCGGTGATCATTCATTTCCTGAATAACAATATGGCCGTGGTTTTTTCCGGAACATATTCTGCGGATGTACTTCAAAACCAGCAGATCCACTGGGGAGAGATACCGGTTGCCCTTGTGCTGAATTTACTGATCTTCGGCTGGGTGATCTTTTTGAAGCCGTTTAAGGAAAATAATAATTTACAGTAATAGATGAGGGTATAAGGCTTTGATTTTGATGAATTTTCAGAGAGTTATGTGATATTTATTGCTCGAGATGATATGCTGGGATATAAACTTCATGCCTATTATGTTGAGAGAAAAAGTTAAAGAGTGCTTGGATGAAATATATGTAATTTAAAATATATAGATAGTATATATGAAAATAAAAATACAGGAGAGTCAGACGATGATGTAGGCATTCCTGTATTTTTGTTTCATGCCTGTTTTGTCTCCTGTCCGGCAAAACCCTGTTGTGTGTTTGGAGAATATGAAGTAGATAGAAGAAATGAGAAGGATATATAGCGGGCAAAATGCCATCACCGGAAGTGATTTGGAATGCATTTTTTCTTTAATTCCTCCATATACAGTTCAGCTATATATGCCGGTCCATTGCACCACAGCTTTGTTTTTTCATCATAGAGTGCTTTTCCTGTTTTGGAACATAAAAAATCTGTCAATACCTCTTTTCTGTCCCGGCATGTCTCTTCTGCGACTTCTTCTGTCACCATAGTGATAAGAAGGTCAATTGTATAATTTATTTTTTCCTTTGGAATTGTTACTTCAGCCATATCTTTTCACCTTTCACAAATTTCAGACACTTAATAGCGGATTCTGTTTTGAAGCAATATTGATCTTTTAGTTTATTTGGCATCAACTGTCTGATGCAGAAATCGTCTGCTTCCTTATCACCTGCAGTCCCAAAAACTCCGGCAAGATAAGCGGTAAGAGTAGCGTTTGTTGCATCATCCGCAATTTTTCCTGCAATGATATCATATTTTCCCATTTCACGTTCAACATCAATAAACATTTTTTTCTTTCGGTGAGCGGCAATGCAATGTAACCAGTCCACATCTGCATTTTCAAAAATATGCGTTTCAAGTTTCCCGGAAAGTTTTAATTCAAAAGTTGAAATATATCCATAATTCTGACCTTCTTCAATTTTTCTGGTTGCGATTGCTTTTGCTATTGAAGTTCTCAGAAAACTTTCTGCCTGCTCCTTTGAGGTAGTTAAATAGAATCCCTGACCAAAATCTTTTCTCTTTGCACATTTAGCAAGATCTGGTTCTTTTACTTCACAATAACTTCCATGGTAGAGAACAAATCCATCTTTTAAGTCAAGCACTAATCTCTATCCCCTTTCCCTCCAGAAACTCCGTAATATCTTCAAGCACAGCTTCATCACCTTCGCAATGAAAAATCCCATAACATTTTTCTATATATTCAAGAACACCAGCTTCTTTAAACAGGTGGATAATCTGCTCAACAGGTAAATGCCACTCTTCTGAAGCAAGCCGGATTAATCTTGTCTGCATAAAAGTAATCTCTGTTTTCTCACTCATTATGAATCCTCCTATTCGTTTTTTTAAGATACCAAATACTGTTATCAGAAGTTCCACCCAGAAGATCTGGCTGTCGCCTTTTTCGTATCCACGTTTTTTTCAGTTTTTTTCAAATGTTGGCGTCGCTGCTCTTTGCTGTGTATCTGTCATTGCAGCAACCTCCGGTTATTCATTATCTGTAAATTCCATCATCTCATCAACGGTGCAGTCCAGCTTCTTGCAGATTTTCTCAATGGTCTCCATTGATACATACTGTTTTTCCCATCCGGGCAAGAATGTTTCCACTGATCCCAATGAGGTACTGCATCTCTATTCGCTTCATATTTTTATCTATGAGTATTTTCCATAATCTGTTATAACTTACGTCCATAAGTTTCCTCTATATTTTTTCGGATTATTTTGATTATATCACGATTTCGTTAGGTTTAATACTTGAAAATTTTGATATTTTTTGTTTCATGCCTGTTTTGTCCCCTGTCCTGCAAAACCCTGTTGTGTGTTTGGAGAATATGAAGTAGAATAGAAGAAATGAGAAGGATATATAGAGGGCAAAATGCCATCACCGGAAGTGATTTAAAATGCATTTTGCCCAAGTTGCTGTAAATGGGGTGAACAGTAACAAAAGATAATTAGAAAGACAGGTACAGGAGAGAAAACATGGAATTTTATCAGCTTAAAATCATAAGAAAAGGAACGAAGCCGCCGGTATGGAGAAGATGTTTTGTTCCTTCCAATATTACTTTTGCACAGATGGCAGTGGTTCTGGAAGAAATCCTTGAGTATTCATTTACAGACAGATATGAATTTGAATTTTATCAGGAAAAGGTTCAGGTGAGAGAATACAGAGAAAATGAACCTCAGGTGACTTCTGGTCAGTATGATTTTGCAAATGCTTCCGATACATTTGTAAATGACCTGCTGGATAAGATGACATGGTTTACCTTCCGGGTAAAGGCAGACGAGCAGAAGCTTCCGGAGTACAGGGCAGAGGTGGAAAAAAAGATTCCTGCAGTCAGTGAGGATGGCGAGGCGCTTTGCCCCGTAATTGTAAAAGAGAAAACAGGCGCAGAGGAAGCTTTCTGGTCAGATACAGAAAAGAAAAATAAGCGTCTGGCAGAACTGTTTATACCGGAAGCAGGAGAGCCGGATCACAGAAGCAGTAAAGAAATCCAGGAGGATTTCTGTCAGGGCAAAGCCGCTCTTATTTTCAGTGAAAATGCAGTAAGCAAAACAGAAAATAATAAAAAATGTGTCAATTCTCTTATAAAGGACATGGCAGAAACAGTAACAAAAGCAGTTATGAAGGAGATGAAAAAAACAGCCGGAAGCAGAAAGCCAAAGGTTGCAGAATATCTGCAGGCATATGAACAGGAGGATCTGGTTTTTCTGGCGGAAGATTTGGGACTTTCCGGGGCTGAAGAGCAGGATAAACAGGAACTGGCAGGACGGATTGCCGGAGAACTTTTAAAGCCTGAGGTTATGGAAAAGGAGTTTTTGAGACTGAATGAATGGGAATTCCAGGCTTTTGAAAAGGCAATGAAAAAAGGTCTTTTTTATGTGGAAGAAAATGAATGGGCAGATCTGGAATGGGCCAGTGATCTTGGATATCTGGCAGTTTATGATGACGGATATGCAGAGGTTCCGGCAGAGGTTTCAGATGTTTTTGGAAAGATTTTTACACCGGAGTTCCGTGCGCTTCAGGAAAAAAGAAGCTGGCTGAGTGCATGTCTGGTAATGGTTGAATACCTTTACGGCACAGCTCCTGCAAGGGTGGTATACAGAATGTACCGCAGAAGAAGAGAGTGCAGAGTAAGCTTTGAAGAATTTATGGAATTATTCCAGTCTGTTCCGGAAGAGGAAAATTTATGTGTTCTTGACGGTGACAGGATCAGTCTTCAGGCCTTGCTGGAAGAGGAAGAAATCTATCGTATGCTTCTGGAATATCAGGGAGACAGAGAATTTTATATTCCTTCAGAGGAGGAAATTGTTGACTGCACATACAATGGCTATCCTTCTCAGCTGCCGGTTTATAGAAAGATCAGACAGTTACTGGAACAGGAACTGGGAATGTCTGAAGAATTGGCAGAAGCCTATCTCTGCGAAATTTACAGAGTATATTATACAGGCGGGCTTATGTCAGAGGCAATGGAGCAGCTGAACAAAAACGGAGTTATTTTTGAAACGAAAGATCAGGCAAGGGAAATGGCAGAGCTTCTGATGGAAGCTTACAGTAAAACCAGAAAAGTACAGCTGTGCGGTCATGCGCCTGAGGAAGAAGAAAGTGGCCCAAGGTTCCCGGGAGTGTTCCAGAACGATATGTCAGGGAGAGAAGAAAAGAGCAAGAAGATTTATCCGAATGATCCATGTCCCTGCGGAAGCGGAAAGAAGTATAAAAAATGCTGTGGAAGAAACTGACAGAGTGCTGATGGCATGGTTTTCAGGAAATAAGTGCTGACGGATATGGAGAAAATGCTATGGGGATAAAAATACGCCGGGGATTTTCGTTTTGGGGAAGAGTCCAGGGAGTGGGATTTCGATATAAAATGTATTATCTGGCACAGAAATATAATGTAACAGGCTGGGTACAGAATGAATGTAACGGGTCTGTAACGGCTCAGGTTCAGGGAGAAGAGGCTTCAATTGATATGATCCTTCAGGCTCTGTTTCATGACCGCTACATCAGTATAGAACAAATGGATGTAAAAGAGCTTTCTCTGGTAGAAGATGAAAGAAAGTTTTCCATGAGGAACTGAACGGACAGAAAGGAGCGCGTCCAGATGATTTTTTATTTTTCAGGAACAGGAAACAGTAGATTTGTAGCAAAACGGATCCAGGAAAAGACAGGAGATGAGATGTATTCTCTGAATGATGCCATAAAGCAGAAAAAGTTCTTTTCCGGAAAAACACCGGAAACAGCAGTTTTTGTAGTGCCTACTTATGCATGGAGAATCCCGGAAATTGTAGAAACCTGGATCAGAAAGTCAAAATTTGACACAGGAATAAAAGCATATTTTGTTATGACCTGTGGCGATGGAATTGGAAACGCTGCAAAATATGTCAGGAAGCTTTGTGAGGATAAGGTTTTTACCTACATGGGCTGCGCCGGCATTCTGATGCCGGAGAATTATCTTGCCATGTTTCAGGTTCCGGCAGAGGAAGAGGCAAAAAATATCATTGCAGGTTCAGAGCTGAAGATCCGCCGGGTAGAAGAACAGATTTTTGCAGGAGAATCTCTTACAGAAGAACCGGTCGGTATGTTCGGAAGTGTGTGCAGCGGTCCGGTAAATCTGCTTTTTTATCCACTGTTTGTGCATGCAAAGAAATTTAATGTGGATAACGGTTGTACCGGCTGCGGAAAATGTGTAAAAGTCTGTCCGTTAAATAATATACGGCTTGTGAATGAAATGCCTCAGTGGGGGGATAAATGTACTCACTGCATGGCCTGCATTACCCAGTGTCCGTCAAAAGCCATTGAATATGGCAAAAAATCACTTGGAAAGCCACGGTATCACTGTCCTTATGAGAAATAAAACACCAAATTATACAGAGAGGAAAAAATATGGAAGAATTATATAAAGCAATTGAAGAAAAAATTAAAAGCTGCGGATATCCCAGAGCTATTTCCGGGGAAGCAGTTTATGAAGATATCTGCGATCAGATTGAGGGTAAGGAAAACGGATCCTATGTTTTGTTGTCAAAATTTGAAGATGATGCGATTTTTGAGTATCATATCACTGTGATGGATCAGGATTTTAATCTTGGCGTTCTTACTATGCGTCTGCCGGAAGGTGTTTTTGAAGTAAATTTTGATGAGTAAGAAACTGGTGAAATAGAAAAACATCAGATACAGCTTATGAAATAAAAACGGTATACAGACTGAAAATGAGGCGCCCTTGGAATATGCTTTTCCGGGGGCGCCTCAGGCGTATGCAGGTTTTTCATATGATCAGTTCAGGGGCGTTTTGTCCGCTTTACGGAAAAAGAAGAATCCGATCAGGAACATAATGGAAAGTGCTCCTACACCAAGGTTTACGCTGCCGCTAAGCTGACTTATCAGAGAAACCACCATAGTTCCTGCGAAAGCGGCTCCTTTTCCGCAGATATCGTAAATTCCGAAATATTCACCGGACTTGTTGGCAGGGATGATCTTTACAAAATAAGATCTGGACATGGACTGGATGGCGCCCTGAAAAATTCCCACAACAACAGCAAGAATCCAGAACTGATACTGCTCTTTCAGGATAATTCCGTACAGAGCGATCAGGAAATAAGCTCCGATAGAAATCGTGATCAGGCGGGAAGCGCTGACCCTTCCTGCCAGTTTGCCAAAGATCAAAGCTGCCGGAAAAGCTACGATCTGAGTTACCAGAAGCGCAAGAAGAAGTCCTGTAGAGTCAAGGCCGAGAGCGGTTCCGTAAGCGGTTGCCATATCAATGATCGTATATACACCGTCAATATAAAAGAAAAAGGCGATCAGGAAAAACAGGATTTTTCTGTTGTTTTTCAGTTCGGAAAAAACTCCTTTCAGACGGCGGAAGCTGGCAGCCAGATTGTTGCCGGAGGCTACTGACTGGTAATGCTTCTGCTGGTAGTTTTTCAGCAGAGGAAGGCTCATGCTGATCCACCAGACAGCCACCAGAAGGAAGGAGATTCCCATAGCTGTTTTCATGGTAAGTCCGATCTTATCATAAAACAGTACGAGCATCAGGCTTAAAATAAAAGGAATACAGCTTCCAATATAACCCCAGGCATAGCCCTGAGCCGATACTTCGTCTGCCCGCTCATCTGTAGTAACATCCGGAAGCATGGAATCATACACAACCAGGCTTAAAGAGTAGGCGGATTTTGCAATTACAAAAAGCAGCAGAAACCAGATCCATGACTGGGTAAATCCAAGGAAAACACAGCCTAAAGTTCCTACCAGAAGAGAAACCAGGAAAATCTTTTTGCGCCGTCCTTTTGTATCAGAGGCAGCGCCAAGTACAGGTCCCAGAATTGCAACAATGATCGTGGCTGCAGATGTGGCATATCCCCAGTAAGCCAGATAGTTTACTTCGGAAATTCCTGCCTGATCTGCCAGGTAATTGAAATAAATAGGCATGATCGTAGCAATCAGGAGCGTAAATGCCGAATTTCCCACATCATAGAGAATCCATTTCTTTTCCATACTGTTCAGTTTAAACTTCATAAATATCCTCCTTGGGCAGCTGCGATTACAGTAGCCGACTGAAGCTGCCGTTTCTGTTTTTATTTTATCAGAGTTTTTACAGGATAGCACGAAAATTTGTAGATATTGGAAAGAAAAAGTCAAAACAATGTAAAATAAGCCCAAAATCCAAAGGAAAACAGGATTCTTGTGAACAGAATACAGATATGATATAATACATACCTGAATAATAGGCTGAAAGAAACACAGAAATATCAGTTTTCAGAGGTACGCAGCGCCGGAGATTCATAAGTTCCGACAGTGTGGGAAAACTGGTTTAATGGAGAATATAACCATGAAAAAACAAAAACTTATAAAAAATATGACAGATCAGATCAAGGAAGCGCAGATAAAACTGGGATTTGTCCGGGAAAGCATCCGGCTGTACTTTCCCTGGGAATCCTTTATGGTTCTTCTGGGAGAAACTTTATGGGAAGAGAACAGCTCCGGTATAAATTCTGAGGACAAAATACAGCAGGAAAACGGAAATCATAAAAAAACGGAAAACAAAGCTCGGAAAAGCAGGATTCTTAATGAGCTGAACAGTTCATCGGAGTTTGCGGCCAGTGGTCTGGGTCAGGTTTCTTTCCGGGAAAGCAGAGGAAGGGTGGAAGTTACAATTCCTCCGGAAGGGGCTGAGTATGTTCACAGAGAAATCCCGGATCCTCCCTTTCTAAAAGAAATGATACGGCTTTTTGGAACGCACCATGATATTTCTATCCATGATATATGCGATTGTTTCGCACGCTTCAGTCCGGATTATGTATGTCTTGAAATGCAGGATAATGATTTTGATTATGCTTTGTACTTTCAGGATAAGGAGATCGATCCTTATTATTACTGTATAAAAATGGAAATGGGACATACCATTTATCATCGTTTTATGAAAGAAGACTACGAAAAATTAGTGGGGTAAAAATTATGGCAAATCAGTTTTCAAGAACAGAGCTTCTTTTCGGAGAGGCTGCAATGGACAGACTGGCGCAGTGCCGTGTGGCAGTTTTCGGCATTGGGGGAGTAGGCGGATATACGGCAGAAGCGCTTGCAAGAAGCGGCATTGGAGAGATCGATCTTATTGACAGCGATACAGTGAGTCTTACCAATCTGAACCGTCAGATCATAGCCCTGAGAAGCACGATAGGAAAATATAAAGTGGATGTAATGAAGGAGCGTATTCTTGATATTAATCCGGATATAAAAGTACACGCACACAAGTGCTTTTATCTTCCTGAAACAAAAGATGAGTTTGATTTCAGGCAGTATGATTATGTGGTAGACGCAGTGGATACAGTGACAGCCAAGCTTCAGATCGTGGAAGAAGCATATGCTGCAGGAGTTCCTGTCATCAGCAGTATGGGGGCTGGAAACAAGCTGGATCCCACAGCTTTTCAGGTAACGGATATTTATAAAACATCCGTGTGTCCTCTGGCAAAGGTAATGCGCCGTGAGCTGAAAAAACGGGGAATAAAAAAGCTGAAGGTTGTTTATTCTCAGGAGTCTCCGGTTATGCCATCTCAGGAAAAACTCAGCTCCTACAGCGAGGAACAGTCGGGGACAGCGCCCAAAAAACGCTCCGTTCCGGGCTCAGTAGCGTTTGTTCCGTCAGTGGCAGGACTGATCCTTGCAGGGGAAGTTCTGAAGGAGCTTATAAATTTTTAGATGTTTCTACGATTTTTTTACATAAATTTGCTTGTGTAAAAGATAGTTTTTGTTATAAAATAAATTTATATTTCGTAAAAATCTGAGAAGGAGAGTTTGATATGCGCAAAACAAAAATTATTTGTACTATGGGTCCGTCAACTGATAAAGAAGGAATACTGGAACAGCTTGCCATCGAAGGGATGGATGTTGCCAGATTCAATTTTTCTCATGGTCCTCATGAAGAACAGAAAGGTCGTCTTGAAAGATTAAAGGCGATCAGAAAAAAGATTAACAGACCCATTGCTGCGCTGCTCGATACAAAAGGACCTGAAATCCGTATTAAGGAATTTGAAAAAGGTAAGATTACCGTAAAAGAAGGTCAGAAATTTATCCTGACCGCAGAGGATATTCAGGGAACAGAAGAAAAAGTATCTGTTACTTACAAAGAACTTTATAAGGATGTGAAGCCCGGCGACAGTATTCTGATCGATGATGGTCTGATCGGCCTGAAAGTGGAAAAGATCCAGGGAACAGAGATTCACTGTGTTGTCATAAACGGAGGAGTGATCTCCAACAAAAAAGGTGTGAACCTTCCGGGTGTAAATGTAAATATGCCGTTTATCAGCAAAAAGGACAGAGAGGATATCCTTTTTGGAATCAAAGAGGGATTCGACTTTGTTGCAGCTTCCTTTACCAGAACTGCAGATGACGTTCTGGAAATCCGTAAGATCCTGGATGAAAACGGCGGCCGTGATATTAACATCATTGCCAAAATTGAAAACCAGCAGGGCGTTGACAATATTGACAGCATTATGGAAGTGGCAGACGGAATCATGATCGCCCGTGGAGATATGGGTGTGGAAATTCCTCTGGAGGATGTTCCTGTTATTCAGAAAGAGCTTATCAACAAGGTTTATAATGCAGGCAAACAGGTGATCACAGCAACTCAGATGCTGGATTCCATGATGAAAAATCCAAGACCTACCCGTGCGGAGACAACCGATGTGGCAAATGCCATTTATCAGGGAACAAGCGCGATCATGCTCTCCGGTGAAACTGCGGCAGGAAAATATCCGGTAGAAGCTCTTCGTACTATGATAAAGATTGCTCTTCGTACAGAGAGTGATGTCGCATATAACAAACAATTTAACATTCTTTCCAGAGATCATGGGACTACTGAAAATATGACAACAGCTATTTCCCACGCTACCTGTATGACAGCCATTGATCTTGGCGCAAAGGCTATTATTACAGTCAGCCGTTCCGGAAACACTGCGAGAATGGTTTCCAAATACCGTCCGGGCTGCATGATCGTAGGATGCTCACCGGAGGAACACACATGCAGACAGCTTAATATGTCCTGGGGTATCACACCTATTCATATTAAGGAAGAGTACAGCATGGAAATCCTTCTGCTCCATGCTACAGAAGCGGCAGAAGAAGCCGGCTATGTAGAAAAAGGAGATGTGGTTGTTCTGACAGCAGGCGTTCCGCTGGGACGTTCCGGAAATACGAACCTTATTAAAGCTACAGTAGTGGGAGAGTATTGATCTTACGCTGCAAAGGCAATTTACAAATTTATCTTCCAATTTATTGATAGGTATAATAAAGAGATGCCCGATATCGGTTATGTGAACTGATATCGGGCATTGTTCTGTCTTATAAGATTCCGGGTGCCATTTCAGGCATATGGTTTTGAGAGAAGCGTTTTTTATAAATGATGGTTATTTTGTATGTCTGTTAATATATTTTGCCTTATATTTGGAGTATACAATGGTCTGATCCTTATAAAGTCCATAATAACCGGAAACAGCATAGCTGATGGAAACCGCGATCAGATAATAGGAAACACCCTCAAATCCAAACAGCTCAAAGGCAATGAGAATGGAGGTAATGGGGCAGTTGGTAACACCGCAGAACAGGGCGGCCATTCCGGAAGCTGCGCACAGGGAAGGTGAAAGTCCTACAAGCTGTCCCATAACACAGCCAAAGGTGGCGCCGATACAGAAGGAGGGAACAATTTCTCCTCCCCGGAAGCCTGCTTTCATGGTAATTGCAGTAAGAATCAGCTTCCACAGAAAATCAAAAGGCCGGGTCTGCCCTTCTTCCACTGCTTTTTCAATGAGTACATTTCCTGCGCCCATAAAATCTGTTGTTTGGAGAAGAAGCGTGATCACAATAATAGCTCCGGAGGCTGCGACAATACGCAGATATTTATTTTTCAGGAAACGGGAATAAAACTGTCCGATACCTTTCAGGGCAACGCAGAAAAGAATGCTTACGATGCCGCAGCCAACTGCTACAAGAAGCATTTTCAGTCCGGAAGCAACGGAAAGCTCAGGAATCCCGGATACATGAAAGCTTTCCGGATGAATATCGAAGCTGACTGCAAATCTGGCGGCAACCAGGGAAGCGATCACGCAGGGAAGGAGTGCTGCATAGTACATAACTCCAACGCTTACCACTTCCATAGAAAATACGGCGGCAGCCATAGGAGTGCCAAAAACAGCAGAAAAGGCGGCGCTCATGCCGCACATTACAATTACATGCCGGTCTTCTTCGTCAAGCCGGAACCAGCTGCCAAGCTGATTGCCAATACTTCCCCCAAGCTGTATGGCAGCTCCCTCACGTCCTGCGGATCCTCCTGTAAGATGAGTCAGGAGAGTGGAGATAAAAATTAAAGGAGCAGAACGCAGAGGAACATCATCCTGAGAGCGGATGGTGGAAAGCACCTGATTGGTACCGCCGTCATCTTTTCCGAATTTCTGATACAGAAATACAATACACAGACCTGAAACCGGAAGCAAAAGAAATACCTGAAGATTCTGCGCACGAAAATCCGTGACAGATTTCAGCGCTCCTGCAAAGACGCTGCTTACGGCTCCTACTGTCAGACCTGTAAGTACAGCCAGAATCAGCCATTTCATAAGGTTTGACGTATCTCTCCATATTCGCCTGGCATAAAAATGAATCATCCGAAGGCTTTTGTTTTCCCTGTTTTTCTGTGTGGTATCCATGATTTCCCCCTCATTCTTTAAAAAACGGATCACGGACAAAAATGACCATGACCCGTTTTCTGTATTTCAATAGCAGTGCAGATACATTTTTTGTATCCGGCTTATTCCTCAGTGATTCCAGTTACTTCGTATCCTGCGTTTTTGATAACTTCCCGGATCTTATCTTCGTCTATATGTTCCGGAGAAGTAAAAACAGTTGTCTTTTTTTCGTGGGAGGAAACAACATCCTCTGCCTGGAAAGCAGCTTTGACAGCTTCATTTACATGGGCCTCACAATGAGGACACATCATTCCTTCAACATTTACTGTAATTTTTACCATAGCAGTAGTCTCCTTTTCTTTATTACTTTCATTATAGTCTTTTTTCGGCTGAATGGAAACAGCCTGTTTGATTTTTTTGTCCCGGCTTGCATCATGAACCTTAAAAAGATTCAGCCGAAGGGCATTTGTGACAACGCAGAAGCTGGAAAGGCTCATGGCGGCAGCTCCGAACATGGGGTTCAAGGTCCAGCCAAAGATAGGGATCCACACTCCTGCAGCAAGAGGTATTCCTATTACATTGTAGAAAAATGCCCAGAAAAGATTTTCGTGGATATTTCTCAGGGTAGCTCTGCTAAGACGGATAGCGGCAGGTACATCGCTTAACCGGCTTTTCATCAGAACAATGTCTGCCGCGTCAATGGCAATGTCTGTTCCGGCGCCTATGGCAATGCCGATATCTGCCCTTGTAAGAGCCGGAGCGTCATTGATCCCGTCTCCTACCATGGCAACCTTTCCCTGCTCTTTCAGAGAGCGGATCACACTTTCCTTGCCGTCAGGGAGAACTCCTGCGATCACCTCGTCCACTCCTGCCTGTTTTCCGATAGCCCGGGCAGTTTTTTCGTTGTCCCCGGTAAGCATTACAACCCGGATCCCCATATTCTGGAGTTCTTTAACAGCACGTGGACTATCTTCCTTGATCACATCGGCAACTGCGATGATACCTGCCAGCTTATTGCCTGAGGCAAAGAGAAGAGGGGTTTTGCCCTGTTCTGACAGATGTTCAGCCTGCTGCTTCAGAGAAGCCGGCACAGAAACACGGCTGCTGATAAACTTCATGCTTCCTCCCAGAAGAGTCTGACTGTTCATAACGCCGGAAAGTCCGTTTCCGGGAAGCGCCTGAAAATCAGAGATTTCAGAAGCGCAGAGCTTCAGCTCTTCAGCTTTTTTCAGAATCGCTTTTGCCAGAGGATGCTCACTTTTCTGTTCCAGAGAAAAAGCAAGCGTCAGAAGCTGCTCTTCTGAAAATCCCTCCCCAGGAAGAATGTCAGTAACTTCCGGCTGACCGCTGGTAATGGTGCCTGTTTTATCAAGAGCCACAATCTGTACTTTTCCTGTTTCTTCAAGAGATACGGCTGTTTTAAAAAGAATACCGTGTTTGGCGCCCATGCCGTTTCCTACCATAATGGCAACCGGAGTGGCAAGTCCCAGGGCGCAGGGGCAGCTGATAACAAGAACAGAAATTCCCCTTGCAAGAGCATATCCGAAGGTTTGTCCAGTAAGAATCCACACAATAGTTGTGATCACAGCGATAGTGATGACAGCAGGCACAAAGATCCCGGAAACCCGGTCTGCGATTTTGGCAATAGGAGCCTTGGTGGCGGCAGCGTCGCTGACCATTTTTATAATCTGGGATAAAGTAGTATCTTCGCCTACCCGGGAGGCTTCGCAGCGGATAAATCCTGACTGGTTGACAGTGGCTGCAGATACCATATCTCCGGCAGCCTTGTCCACAGGAATGCTTTCACCTGTGAGCGCTGATTCATTTACTGCGCTTGTTCCTTCAAGAACCACTCCGTCTACAGGAATGTTTTCTCCCGGACGGACAACAAAGATGTCTCCCTTGTGGACCTGTTCTACAGGGATCGTGACTTCCTGTCCGTTACGGATTACAACAGCTGTTTTTGGCGCAAGCTTCATAAGATTTTTCAGCGCATCTGTTGTTTTTCCCTTGGAGCGGGATTCCAGCATTTTTCCCACAGTGATCAAAGTAAGGATCATTGCCGCAGATTCAAAATAAAAGTCCATCATATAATTTTCCACAGCAGCCGTGTCTCCGCTGACCTGAGCGCCTGTCATGGCAAAAAGCACATACACGCTCCAGATAAAAGACGCCATGGAGCCAAGTGCAACGAGAGTATCCATGTTGGGAGCACGATGCCACAGACTTTTGAATCCGCTGATAAAAAATTTCTGGTTAATAACCATAACGATTCCTGCAAGAAGCAGCTGTAAAAGTCCCATGGCAACATGGTTGTGTTCAAACCACTGAGGCACAGGCCAGCCCCACATCATATGTCCCATGGAAAAATACATAAGAACCAGAAGAAAGCCCACAGAGGCGATCAGTCGTTTTTTCAGAACCGGAGTTTCGTGATCCGCAAGAGCTTCCGCAGCCTGGGATGCAGAGAACTGCTGACTGTCAGCTTCTTTCAGAGAGGCTCCGTAACCGGCCTCCTCAACAGCCTTTATAATATCCCCAGGTGAGGCGCTTCCCTCTACTCCCATGGAATTGGTGAGCAGACTGACTGAGCAGGAGATTACCCCGGGAACGTGAGAAACAGCTTTTTCTACCCGTGCGCTGCAGGCTGCGCAGCTCATTCCTGTTACCTGATATTGTTCCATATTTCCTCCTTCTGCTGTGTACAGACTGTCTGTTCCGCGCACAGCCTTATTTCATAAGCTTCTGTAAGGTAGCCACAAGTTCGTCAATGGTTTCGTCTTTGCCTTCTCGTATATCCCTTGCCACACAGGCTTTAATATGGGCGGCAAGAAGTTCTTTGTTAAAAGCATTTACTGCAGCGTTTACTGCGGCGGACTGAACCAGAATGTCATTGCAGTAGGCGTCGTTTTCCAGCATTCCTATAATACCTCGGACCTGTCCTTCAATTCTTTTCAGCCGGTTTATAAGCTTTTTGCGCTCTTCCTCCGGACGCACTGTTTTTTTGGTGCAGCAGCAGGATGTCGTTTCAGTCACTGTAAATCCCTCCTTTGATTTATTTATGATCAAAATGAATTATGTTTGTAAATATACCCCATAGAGGTATTCTTATATCGTCATCATATACCCTGGAAGGGTATTTTGTCAACGGAAAATATTCTGGTAATAAAATACAAACAAATGTTTGCGCATTATACAGATGTGTTATGGAAAACAAGAACGTTTGTTTGCTATAGTATTGATTGTAAAACAGAGCCGGACCTGAATTACACAAATAAATAATAAAACAGCAAAGGAGAACAAAATCATGAAACAGATGAGATGCATGAAACGAACAGAGCTTGCAGATCAGCGTACTGCAAACAGAAAAGTATTTGAAAATCAGGATCATTCCAGAACAGTAGAGATTTATCTGGAACCTGTACACTATCAGGACAGAGGCGGAGACTGGAAGGAAATGGACGATACCCTTCAGGAAACAAAAATACCGCAGAATTTACAGAGCTTTTGCAAAAAAAGAAATTTTTCAGAAAAAAACATGGAAAGATCAGAACAGGAAAATAAAATCCCGGGATTTCTGAACAGAAAAGGGGACATGAAGATTTTCCTGAGTAAAAAAGCAGAGCCGGCTTCCACAGTGTACCTGAGTCGGAAAGACAGCTTTCTTTCCTGGGGACTGGAGGGAGGTACTTCTGCGGAAGCCCGGAAACAGGAAAAAAGCGTAGTTTCTTATAAGGACATTTTTGACGGGGCAGAGCTTCGCTGCCGTATTCACGGGGAAGGAGTAAAGGAAGACCTGATCCTTCATAAACCGGAAGCGGTTTCCGATACTTACAGCTGTTTTTATCAGATGAAAAATCTTCGTCCTGTACTGCACAACAATGTGGTTTCTTTTTTAGACAGGGAGGAACAGGAAGTGTTCTGCGTTCATGCGCCCTGCATGAAAGACGCCGGAGGCGAAAAATCAGAGGCAATCCGTCTGAGCCTTACAGAAACAGATACAGATGTGTGCAGGATTACATTTTTACCGGATATGGAATGGCTGGGATCTGAGAACCGTCTGTTTCCGGTAGTCATCGACCCGGTAACAACAACCTCCAAAAAAGCTTCAGAAATCTATGACACCCATGTGGATTCTCTTTATGAGGAGGATAACTTCCAGACAAGTATTATTCTGAAAAATAAGGGCGGCGATCAGGTACAGAGAAGCTTTGTAAGATTTGAGCTTCCGGAGATCAAAACAGGCGATATGGTTATCAATGCCAGACTGGTACTTGTTTCACTGGCTGAGGACGGAAAGGAACATACCGTGGCGGTGCATAAGGTGCTTCATGGATGGAAATCCGATTCCATTAACTGGTACAATAAGCCTCTTTATTCCGATACCGTGGAGGATATATGCAGATACAAAGGAGATCAGCAGAAATACATTACACTGGATATTACTAGAATGGTAAAGGACTGGTATCAGAACGGCGGCAACTACGGACTGATGTTTAAAAATGACAAAGAGCTTTCCGGATATACAGAATTTCTGTCCTCTGACTGCGACAACGGATTTCAGGATATGCGCCCCAGAATTGAGCTTTCTTATGTGAATTATTCAGGTCTGGAGTCTTACTGGAGCTACCACAGTCAGGATGGGGGAAGAGCAGGAACCGTTCATGTAAATGATTATAACGGAAACCTGATCCTGATCCATGATACTATGGCAACCGGCGGAAGCCGCGTACCTATGAGTCTTGCTCATGTATATAACTCCAATAACAGAAAAGAGAATCTGGGATACGGCTACGGATTTGCCCTCAGTTATCATCAGACGCTGAAAAAAGTCAAAATTGCAGGAACTGATTACTATCAGCATACAGACGGAGACGGAACGGTTCATTATTTTTATTATGATTCAAAAAAATCCAAATGGCTGGAGGAAGGCGGTTCAGAATCTTATGTGACTATTCATGCAGATGCCAGCGAACAGCTTGTGATCCATGATAAGGAAAATAACCAGCTGATGTTCCGAAACGGATATCTGGTAAAAGTAAAGGACAAAAATGGAAATACCCTTGTTGTTGCCTGGAAGGATGGAAGAGTGATCTATGTTATAGATGGTGCAGGCAGAAAGACAGTTCTTACTTATCGGAAAAACAGCCAGGGTAAGCTCACTTATCTTCATGAGATTACCTCACCTTCCGGGAAAAAGAAGCTGTTCGGGTACAACAATGGAGATCTGGTAAAAATCATTGATGTTGACAAAGAAACTGTAAACTACACATATGATAAAAACCATATGCTTACTTCTCTGGCTGATGTTGACGGATACCGTGTTAATTACGAATATTATACTTCCAGCCCTTATCGTGTAAAAAGAATCACGGAGTTTGGCGGGGATGTGAAAGGAAACAGCCTGACCCTGACTTACGGTTATAACAGCACAAAATTCACAGACAATAAAAAACGGAGCGAAATCTATCGTTTTAACAACAGCGGAAACCTTCTTCACATTCATGACGGCTTTGGTCACGCTGCCAGCGCACGGTTCAATACCAGCGGAAATCATGTGAACTGTCTGGAAAACGCCACAAAGCTTCAGACCAATGTAGTTCAGCTTCTGAAGGACCCGATCATTCAGGCAGCTAAGTCTGCATGGGGAAAGATTATCGGAACAGACGCATCAGGAACAGCATCTGTCAATACGGATCAGAAGCACTGCAAAGTAGGAACCAGATCCTTAAAAGCAGAGAGCAGTTCTCTGAAAGGATATGTAAGCTGGGCGCAGGATGTAAAGCTGAAAGCAGGAATGACGTATACCTTTTCTATGTATGTAAAGACAGAAATGAAGCAGACGGCAGAAGATGGAGGCGCAAGGCTGAGGATCAGATACATTGACAAAAATGGAAAATGGGTTTATCTGGACAGTGAAATCCTGAAAGAAACAACAGGCGGTTTCGTACGTCTTTACCGTACCTTTACTGTGCCCTCCGACTCTAAAGATCCCACAGTGCGTGTATATCTTTATTTATATCATGCTTCAGGTGTGGTATACGGTGACATGGCTCAGCTGGAAACGGGAACAACTGTAAGCAGATGTAATCTGATCGACAACGGGGATTTCCAGCTGGGAAGTACGGATTTTGAAAAGAAGGCATATTATGAGGATGGTCTGACATCAGTCGGATCTGAAAATGTAAGACCGGTAAACCGTGTTGTGACGGTAACTGCAGCAGGAACTTCGTATATTTATGACAGACCATCCCTGAATGGAAAAAAAGTCGCAAGTGTACAGAAATGGACACAGCTTTATGCTTCTGTTTCCCTTCCAAATGAAAACAGTCAGTGGTACAGGGTAGAAAATGCAGAAGGAAAACGGGGATATTTTCCGGTAAGCAGAGCGTTTGCATATCTTGGAGGAAATGATGGAGATAACTGTGGGGCAGTTGCGGTTACAGGAGCAATTTTGCGAGCTTCAGCTTCTGACAGTGGGAATATTGTAGAAGAAGTGATACCCAGAGGAACCAGTGTGGTGATCCGTTCCGTCACAACAGATTCGAGAGGACAAAAATGGTACTATGTGGCAATGCAGATTGATAAAAAACGTTATTTTGGATATATAAAAAGAGATCATGTCATTCGCCTCAGTGTAAATGCTCCTGTCTGTACCATGAAGCAGGAGGATAAAGTATTTGATACTCCATCGCTGACAGGAAAAGCAGTTATCACATTAAAAGCAGGACAGAAAATTGCAGTGCGTGGAATTTGTATGACAGGAAATCAGAAATGGTATGCAGTACAGCGTGGAAAGAATTTCTGTTTTCTGAATGCACGTTACTGTCAGCTGAATATGGCAACAGAAGTTGATAAACGTGCGGTATCCATAGTTCCCGAAAGAGTAGGCGGGCTGGATAAATATATATACCGTTTCATAGGCAATACTCAGGTAAACAAGCGTCTTACAAAAATCCTGGATCTCACAGGCAAAAAAGGAGACACTTACATGGTCAATGCCTGGGGACGGGGAACCTGTCTACCGGAAACAGATAATGATAAATACCGCCGCTTTGGTGTAGAAGTGGTTTTTGTAGGGGCAGACGGAAAAAATGATATTCATTATACCAATTTCAGTCCGGATATTCTTGACTGGCAGTTCCTGGGCGACGTTTATGTGGCAAAACAGGATTACACCAGTATTAAGGTTTCCTATACTTACTGCAGAAACGCCAACCTTGCCTTTTTTGACGGACTTTCCCTGTACCGGGAGGAATTCGGACAGAGCTACACCTATGATGACAAAAACAATGTGATCTCTGCTGTGGATTCCCAGAAAAATGCCACAAAGTTTGAATATAATGAAAACAGCGACCTGACCGGGATCACGGATCCAAAGGGAAATAAATTCAAGTATGAGTATGATAAAAAACATAACGTGACAAAGGGAACTTCTGCTATGGGCGTGGTGAACCGTCTGGTCTATGACGGAAACGGAAACATCACAAAAAGCGGTACTGTGCAGACTGACGCTCAGGATAAAGGTATCTGGATCACAAGAGCTTTTACCACAGATAAAAACCATGTGGCGTCTGTCACAGACGCAGAGGGTAACAGAACTCAGTATGACTGGAACGAGAAGTCAGATCTTCTTAATTCACTGACAGACGGACAGGGAAACAGGCTAAGCTATGAGTATGATTCTGCAGATCGAATGACCTCCGTTTCCCAGGAAGTAACTGCAGGCGGAACAAAGCAGATGGTAAAAAATATTTATGGTTATACAAAGGACAAACTGACGTCCATTGACCACAACGGATTCCGATATGGATTTGAATATGATGCCTTTGGAAACACAACAGCCGCATCCATTGCAGGCAGCCAGGTGGTACAGTATATTTATGAAAGTGGAAACGGAAACCTCAGCAGGACTGTTTATGCAAATGGAAATGAGATCCGGTATACCTACGACAATCAGGATCGGATGACAGAAAGCTATTTCAGGGAATTTTCCGGCGGAACAGAGCAGAAGCTGAATACTTATACCTATAATAAAGAGGGAAATCTTTGTCGGGTTGTGAACCATATGTCAGGTAAAATCTATGATCTGGATTATGATTTCCTTGACCGCCTGATGCGTGTAAGAGATGAAAAAGGTTCTTTTTATGAGTATACTTACGATGAAGCCAATCACATGACAAGGCTGATCCACAAGGCAGGCGTTTCCCATACTACGACTCTTTATACTTATGATAAAGACGGCAGGGAACAGACCACAAAGGTACGCGGAGGCTATACAAAGACCAGTACTTACGATAAGCTGGGAAGGGCAGCAGGTGTAACTCTCAGCACCAAAAAGGCTTTTGCGGTAAAGGTGGCTTATCCGGCAGCAAACGGAAATCAGGAACATGCTATGCCGTCAGGACTGACTGTGGGAGACAGAAAGCTTACCTATCAGTATGACAAAAACGGAAATATCACAAGGATCCAGGATCAATCAGGCTCCGGAGCGGCAAAGACAGATACTTTCTGCTATGATGAGAGAAACCAGCTGATCCGTGAAGACAGCCAGACCCAGAATAAGACTTTTGTTTACGAGTATGATCTGGGCGGAAATCTGACTGAGGTGAAGGAGTATGCATATACCACAGGAGAGCTTCTCGCTTTCCCGGAAAGAACAGAAACAGGAGCTTATGCTTCTGTCTGGAAAGACCAGCTTGTGAACTGGAACGGCACAGCAATGACCTATGATGCAATCGGAAACATGCTGACCAGAGGAAATATTACTTATCGCTGGACTATGGGCAGAAAGCTTGCCGGGGTGAACAATGGAAAGAACATCCAGTATTTTTACGATCATACAGGCTCCAGAACAAAGAAAGTCGTAGATGGTACAGCCACCGAATACCGAATGGCAGGGGAACTTCTGGTATCAGAGATCACCAATGGACAGACCTTCTGGTACACTTACGATTCCAATGCAAACCTTGTTTCCATTATTATTGGAGGAAAAAACTATTTCTATGTAAGAAACCTCCAGAACGATATCATTGCTCTTATTGACGAGGATGGAAACACGGTGGTAAACTATACTTATGACAGCTGGGGTAAGATTTTAAGCATTACCGGAAGCCTGAAGGACACCGTAGGCCAGCAGAACCCGTTCCGTTACAGAGGTTACTACTACGACAAAGAAACAGGGATGTACTATCTGAAGAGCAGATATTATGATCCGGAGTTGAGAAGGTTTATCTGTGCGGATAAATATGTAATAAGTGCAAACAGTGTATTGACAAATCTGTATGCTTACTGTGGTAATAGTCCTGCAACCAGTTATGATCCAGATGGAAAATTTTTTAAGAAAGCATTTGGATTTGTTAAGAAGGTATGGAATGCAACAAAAAAGGCTGTAAAGAAAGTATGTTCCGTGGTGAAAAGAACTTATAGGAAGGCAACCAAGGCTCTTGGTAAAGTCTTTGGTGTACAGTTAGGAACATCAAATGGTTTTAGATATAAAGCTGGAATTAGTGGCGTTGGATCAGTTGCATATTCCCATTCTACGGGATTTTCTGGAGGGTGTAATCCATCGGCAGTGGTTACATTTTATTCAAATGCAGGGAATGTTACAACATATGAGCCTTTTAATTCATCAGGAGACTTGCAAACAGAAAGTGATAATGGCGTGAATATTAATATTGGATTTGTACAGGCAAGTGTTTCCTCAGAAGTGCTTACGGGAGAACTAATCGGCTTATCGTCTAGTGTATCGGTAGGAGATTACAGCCTGAGTTCAAATTGTCATTATAACCATAAGGACAAAAGTATCGGAATTAGTTTAGGAATATCAAAATCTGAAGGAAATAATATAGATATTTCGGATGAGATTTCACTTGATCTTGGTATTCCTGCAATAGTTGGCATAGTTATAGGTATGGCATCAGGTACTGTTGGAGAAGTGGTTCAGGCAATATTTTAGATTTAAGTTTGCGTGAGATTTTAGGGGGGCAAAAGAATTGGATTTTCAAAAGTTTGAAATGATAGTGGAAACTATAGCTCTTTTCTGGGTGATCTGTTGTGTTGCTATTTGGTTTATTTACAGAAAAAAGAAGAAAACCACAGCAGGAAAGCTAAAAAAACGGATGATATGTATTTCGATTATTGTTTTTGCAGGATATTTTATGTTAAATTTAGTCAAGTGTACTATATCTTTTGCCTCCCTGGAAAAAACAGTTTCATTTTATGGAAATACAAAGTCTCAGGGAGAGCCGATTATAGGAACAGAAACTGCCCTTGTTCCTCAACTTAATGACGGATTGGAATTAAACATTTATCATAAAAAACAAAATAAATGGAAACTTCCCTGTTGGATTTTACATGAAGATTCAATGCATGATGATATAGATGAAAATACAAACAAATATATGGTTAGTGTAATATGGGAAGGAAACACAGATGGCCGATATATAATACTGTGGGAGACAATAAGCCAGGATTGCAAAAGGAGGAATGTAAGAGATTCAGAGAATAGCAGATTTACATATATTAGTTCGAAACCAGTAGAAGGTATAGTAAATAAATTTTATTGCAGTTATTTAAAAGATACGCCGTCAAATTATAAACTTTATATTGATGATTATGAGATAGAAGTAGATTGGGAAAAGTTACTAAAAGATAATTAGTGAAAATGTCTGGAAAAGATTGATTTTCTGGGATCTATAAGATAATAATGTGGTTATTCTGATGTGAAAAGATATTTGAGAAATAGAAAAGGAGATAAGGGAATTGGATTTTCAGCGATTTGACACGATAATCGGAAATATAATGTTTTTCTGGGTGGTCTGCTGCGCCGCTGCCTGGCTGATTAACAGAAAGAAGAAAAAGGCTGTAACAGGAAAGATAAGAAAATGGATATTGTGTATTTCCATTATTATGCTGGCATCATATTTTCTTACAAATATAGTCCGTAATACAATATCTTTTACTTCTCTGGAAAAAGCAATCTCATTTTATGGAAAAACGAAGCAACAAGGACATCCGCTTATTGGAGAAGAGACAGCATTTGTGCCCGAATCTGATGAGGGAATACTATACGTGAACATTTATGAGAAAAGAAAAGATAAGTGGAAACTTCCCAAAGATTTTTCACTAGGCAGAAATGTAGCAGGAAATTCAGCAATGGACAAAAATACAGCCGATTATAGGGCGGGCATTATATGGGATGGAAATACAGATAGTTGTTATATTTTCTTGCAGGATTCGACAGAGAATGGATGGAAAAAGAGAAATGTTAAAGATTCAGAGAATAGTAATTTTATTTATTTTGGATCAAAACTGGGAAAGGGCTTAAATGTTAGCACATACTACTCTTATTTAAAAGAGATGCCTTCGGATTATAAACTTTACATTGATGATTATGAGATAGAAGTAGATTGGAGGGAATTGTTGGAAAACAGATGATAAATAGTAATCAGGAGGCGGTTCCCCTGCCGCTTCCTTTTTTGTACTCTTTTTTAAGAGAATTTCATGAGAAATGGAGGAAAACGAGCATGAAATATAAGATTTTTACAGTACTTGCCCTTTTAGGCAGTACGGTAGCGGAACTGTTTGGAGGCTGGGATACCGCGTTAAAGACATTATTGATCTTCATGGTTTTGGATTGGTTTACAGGCGGAATCATACTTCCGGCTGTGTTCTGTAAAAGTCCGAAGTCGCCTAACGGAGCGTTGGAGAGCAGAGCCGGATGGAAGGGGCTTTGCAGAAAGGGAATGACTTTGTTATATGTTCTGATCGCAGCCCGTCTGGATATGGTTCTGGGAGTGGAATATATAAGAAATGCAGTGTGCATTGGATTTATTGCAAATGAGGTACTTTCTATTGTGGAGAATGCAGGACTGATGGGAGTCCCTATGCCTTCCATGATAAAAAAAGCAGTAGATATATTAAAAGATACATCAGAAAGCCTGCCGGGGTGAACAATGGAAAGAACATCCAGTGTTTTACGATTGCACAAGCTTCCGAATGATATTACTACTCTCATTGACGAAGCTGGAAACACGGTGGTAAACTATACTTATGACATCTGGGGTAAGATTTTAAGCATTACCGGAAGCCTGAAGGATACCGTAGGCCAGCAGAACCCGTTTCGCTACAGAGGATACTACTACGACAAAGAAACAGGGATGTACTACCTGAAGAACCGGTATTATGATCCGGAGTTGAGAAGGTTTATCTGTGCGGATAAATCAGCAGTTGAAGAAGTTAAAAAAGACACGGGTTCAAATTCTATTTGGACTCGGGCAGTAAAAAGTGTAGTTGTAAAATGGGATGGAGGATATTGATATGGCAGTAGATATTGACACTTTATATGAAATGTTGGATGAGAGAAAGCCTATAGAGGTTCAGGAAGAGGCTATCAGAGAAGCGAGAAAGATAAAATCCTTATCTGTATTTATGCAGCCTATAGAATATAAATTGTCGTGGAAAAATTGTGCAAAAGTAATCTGTGAAAAAACGGATGAAGAATTAAACAGTTATATATATGATATGCTAGAGTGGCTGAAGGATCTTAATTGGCCGGGAGCTTTTTTGATCATGGAAAGACTGGAAAAAATGGATCCTCAGTTATTGTTGGACGTTACCATTTATGAAGTAAAGCAGGCGCTCCTGCTAAAAGATAATGAATGGCTGATCTATATGTCATATCTTCTAAAAAATAAAAAATTTTATGATGCACTTTCTGAAGAAAAAAAATATCAGAAAATAATGAGAAGATATTATGAATCTTATTGGGGAAAATTAGACTACTGATTAGCTAATTAAAATTACAGGAAGGAAACGGGGTATGAAAAGACAAGATAATAAAAAAAGAGTGTTTGAGATGGATGCATATAGTCTGCTTTCTTTTATCCTGATTATAAGCACTATTGGTGCAATTTTATGTATAACTGATTTTATTGGAACAAATATGATCAGTAAGAGGATAGCATATAACTATTTAAGTATTCTTTTGATTATCTTTCTTCACTGGTTTCCGGCTCGTAATAGTATCATACCAGGATTTTCTGGTATGAATGCGCAAATAGCAGAAAGAGAAGACGAGTCTAATCCATTGTTTCGATATGGATATATAGTAAAACATAAAAAAATAAAATGGATGTCAAATTTAAAAGGATTTTATGTTTTACAAATTCAGGCATTAATAGAAATTTTTGTTTTTATTGCATTATCTTTGGTTTCGGTTGTGAAGTGGGTTTGCTTAGAGCAAAGGTATATGTCAAGGTTTTTATTATTTTGTTATGTGCTCACATATGCATGTATGATATCAGGCGCAATTTTTCATTGTTTTGTATGTTGGAAATATAATAATATTTTAAATAAAAGTAGAAAACAACTTTATAAGCTATTTATTGACGGTGAGATATTTCAGACATCTGAAAATCATTCAAAAAAGATAGAAATTATAAAAACTTTTTTGAAAGAGAAAAATTTAATGAAAACAGCCAGTTGGGCGTTTATGAATTATTATAAGTTAATAGTGGAAACGGGAGAAATATCTTTAGATGATATACATGACAAAATATCTGTACATATTTATGAGGATAAAAAAAATCACAGGACTCAGATATTAGTACAACTTTATCTTTCGGAGCTTACCGAGAGACATGTAAAACGATTGAATGAAGAGTTAAAAAAATTTGTAAAAAAACATATAGATAGACTTCCGGCAGCGCCAATATGTATGACAAGCATTTTTTATGTAGATAAATTATCACCAATTTTAATAGATATGATAACTCGGCAGAATAGTGGGAATGAATCTATTTGTGTATTTACAGCAGGAATTGTATTAAAAGAACAAAAAATATACATTTCTAAAAGAGGGGAGAATCAGGAAACAGAAGATTACCAAAGAATGAGAGATATTTTTACAAAGATTATGAATCTGGACTAAAGCAGTAAAAAGTGTAGTTGTAAAATGGGATGGAGGATATTGATATGGCAGTAGATATTGACACTTTATATGAAATGTTGGATGAGAGAAAGCCTATAGAGGTTCAGGAAGAGGCTATCAGAGAAGCGAGAAAGATAAAATCCTTATCTGTATTTATGCAGCCTATAGAATATAAATTGTCGTGGAAAAATTGTGCAAAAGTAATCTGTGAAAAAACGGATGAAGAATTAAACAGTTATATATATGATATGCTAGAGTGGCTGAAGGATCTTAATTGGCCGGGAGCTTTTTTGATCATGGAAAGACTGGAAAAAATGGATCCTCAGTTATTGTTGGACGTTACCATTTATGAAGTAAAGCAGGCGCTCCTGCTAAAAGATAATGAATGGCTGATCTATATGTCATATCTTCTAAAAAATAAAAAATTTTATGATGCACTTTCTGAAGAAAAAAATATCAGAAAATAATGAGAAGATATTATGAATCTTATTGGGGAAAACTAGACTACTGATTAGTTTGATTGTAAATAATAATATCAGAATATGGATTTTCAAGGAGGCGGTTCCCCTGCTGCTTCCTTTTTGTACGCTTTTTTAAGGGATTTCATGAAAAACAGCGTAAGCGTTTTCAAAATGTTTTTAAATAAATATAGTTCAGTCCGTTTTATTGGGTTGACACAAACATACGTTTCCTACAAAATATATACAAACAAATGTTTGTGTATAGGAGAGGAGGGCATGATTTATATTTTATTTTACAGAAGAAAAATCTGAAGGGGGTAACAGTTGATGCAGAAGGAATTTAATCAGCAGAGAATTGAAATGGGAGAAAGGATACGAAAATTGCGGAAGCGCTGTGATTTTTGTCAGGAATCTCTTGCAGAGGCTATGGATGTGTCAACGATGACAATTTCGCGGATTGAGAACGGGATAACGAAAATGGACGTGGACTTTTTAATGAGATTATCCAGAGTTCTGGAAGTTCCGGTAAATGTGATTCTGGGGTTGGATGATTATACCGGCACCCTTTGAGCCACCTGTCCGGAGTTTGAGAGCCACCCTACC
>Stewie_p2__coassemble_986_pt1 | contig 63348 bp, 55 predicted proteins | sample Stewie_p2__metabat2_high_PE_008 | metagenome-assembled genome bin Stewie_p2 | reverse complement strand
CTATTAGATTATCATTTACGAATTTTATAATTTCCTGAAATTCCGTTTCTTCAATATCTATAATGTTATTATTAATGCTTTTTATTTCAAACATCTCTGCCAAATCTATAATTTTTTTAATTTTATGATACAAAACATCTTGAAACATTTGACAATATCTTTTATCAATAATTAAAAAGATTGAAAATTTTCCTACAATTTTATCAATCAATTTTTCTATAGCAAGAGCATTTAATGATGCGATGTATTCATCTCGAAAAAAATGAGATATATCAATTACTATTTTTTCTGTATCATTTGGCAAGTTATCTAGATTAATTTGTATATCATTCCCGAATGACATAGTTGCATACACACATTTCTTTTTTTCAAATTCTTCTTCTATTTTCGCTCTATATTTTCTGTCATATTCAAAAATCGTAATTTTATTCATAAAAGCTCCTTAAAACGATATATCTTGAACTACCGCAACAATATCCAAATAATGAACATATCCTCCTTCAGGTTCATCATCACTTTCGACACCTAAATAATCCGCAGACTCTTCAATACTTGAGCCGTCACTTTCCATAAATCTATTAAGTTTTTTCATTATATCTATTTTATTGAACTTACCCCTATAAATTCCAACTAAAGTTAATGTTCCAATTTCTAAATCACTTATGCTATAAAAATTTTCCAACTCATTTTCAAATTGCATCGGTACCTTAATAATGATTTTATCTTTTTTCTCGAAACGTTTTTCTGGTAATTTACCTTCTAAAATATAAGCAGCGTCTTTAAATATTGATTCAAATAACGTAGCAAAATCAACGTCTCCTACTCCTTCCACAGGTATTTTCCCTATTGCACCACTAAGCATCGTTTTTGCACCAATTACAATATCTTCATTAACAACAGTCAGCGGAATATTTTTTATTTTAATCAATTTGCCAATATGCTCATCATTTATTTTTTTTACTTCTTTTGCCTTCTTATATATAACATCGAGAATTGTTGATTTAGTGGAAATGACATTTATTGTATCTATAACCTTTTTTGATTTATTTCCTGTAATTTCACCTTGTATATTCACACTAGGAAGAATATTTCCAATAAATGGAATTTTACTAGTTGGTGTTTCTGCATCCCCAACAAATTTGCCATCAAAACAACTGGTTTTTTCTTTTATTTCTTGTTGCAAAATTTTATTGTCAATTAGCATAGCAATTTCATATGCCTTCTGATAATTAATATAATAAATATTAAACATCTATTCCTCCGTAATCTTCTTAACCTTTTTCTACGTTTCATATCCAACATAAGCATAAAAGGACTTGTGATCTATGCAAAGAATTATTCCGTTGCTAATAGAACTAAGTCCTCCTTTTTTATTATCCATTCATCTTTTCTTTTTTTAACAAAGCAATCATTCGAGTCAATATCTGTCAAACCTGTCCATTATGAACTCTTTCTGCAAAAGAGTAATCTTCTTTCAAAAGCATTGTCAATAAAGCTACACATACATCATAATCTGCGGATTGTACTCTTGTTCTTCATTACAATCAATTGGCTCTATAATTATATAATCGCCATAACTAGTTATGGTACTTATTTTTTCAACAAATCTAAATACAATTCTTTTTGATTTGTAATTAGATTTATTTCATGCTCTATTTCTAATATGCAATTATTATTCATATAAGAGCCACCCTTACTTTTTGTTTGTAAAAATTGACATGTTAAATTCCTTCTTTTCCATTTAACAATGCAGTAATTAAATCATTATTATATTTAAATTCACTATAAAGTAATTTTGCACCTCTATCTAAATGAGCTTTAATGTATTTCTGAAAATACTCATCATCATTTAAATATCTTTTTTCAGCCATTTCAATTAAACACTTATATAACTGATCCCACTCTGCCGTAATCGTTTGTCTATTTAATTCTAATCCTGCTGTATCTGTTTTGAAATCTTTTTCATTAAGTGGTGTTTTATGTTTAATAGATAATGAAATAGAAATCTTAGATAAAATAAATGGAGCATAATTTGTACTAGCTGCTATTTCTTCAAAAATGCACATTGTTTTCTTTGATGTTCTTATCTTAAATATCATGTTATCCCTCAAAATATATGTTTTCTATTACTGTTGTTTTTTTGTTATCTGAATTTTCAAGCATATAGGTAGCGGCAATCTTTTCTTTCAAAATTTGAACATGCTGACTATTAATTTCTTCATTTGTTGACAATATGAATATTTGTCCATTTAATTTACTGAAGAAATATTTTGAAATATTCTTCCTGTGCTCAGTGTCAATTCTAGCAAAAGGAGTATCAATTATAAATGGAATTTCATGATTGCATAAACTAACAAGCGCATGATATAAAGTCATAATAAAAATCTGCTTTTCACCATTTGACAATGACGATTTATCAATTTCAATCGGTAATTTTAATGTTTTTTCATCATATTTTTCTAATATGTCAATAGCATCAGTCATACAATTTACATTTAGAATTTGATACAGCATTTGCATTGCTTTAGTACCTAGCATCCCTCTAATTTGTGTTTCAGAACTTTCTTTTAAAATATTTATGATCTTAGACACCTCAATATCATCTGTTCGATAAATATGTACGTTAAAAGCATCATCAATAAAAATATCATCAATGAACTGTGTTTTACGCATCAATTTCTTGATATTTTTTCTAAAAAGATTTTCTACCTTTGCAATCTGCTTTCGATACAATACGCCCTGAAGTTTATCGAGCATTACAATTGCACGTGAAGAAATATCATTAATGGATGCTTGTTTTAATTCTTCTTCCAATTTTACTTGTATTCTTGTAAATTCAGCTTCGCATCTAATCAGTTCTTCTTTACATTTGTTTAGTTTTCCTTCAAGTTCTACCCTTAACACCAGTAACGCACTTTTTTCTTCAAAAAGCTTTGCTCGACTTTTCATGTATTCTTGTACTGTAGATACACTACTGGTTTCTAATTCTTTCCTTAGTTGCGCCGATGTTGATATAGAACGTTTGATAGCTCTTTTATATTTTAATATTTTATTTTCGTCAAAAGCTGTGATTGTCCCAATCTGACCTAAAACTAATGCCTTCTGCTCTAATGATAAATTAAGAAAAGATTCCTTCTTATTTCCATATATTTTATAAGCCTTATTCTTTAAAATCTCAAAAGCATCTTTTGATTTACTATTCTCTAATCTGTCAAGAACCTCACAAAAATTATCAAATTTTTGTGATTCATTTTCAATCTTTATTTGCGTTTCTAATTCAACGATTTCTTTTTTTAACATAAGAAATGGAACCATATCGTTTGCCCATTTTTTTAATAATGTATTATAGTTTTCTTGTTTCTTTTCTTCCTCTTTTAAAGAAAACAATTTACTATTCCATTGTTCTTCAGTTATTCCACCTTTTTCATGATAATCCTTTTCAATCGCTAAAATAGAAGCCTCACAATCATGAATATTATCCATACATTCTTTAATTTGGTATTCTAATGAATTGACATTTTCTTCCGCTTTTCGTAGGAATTCTTTTGATGCAATGTACTTATCGAGTAAGGGTGTAGTATCTTTACTTTTAACACTTATACGTTTAAAGTTTTTTTTCATGATATCGAATGTATCATAACCACATAACGTCAAAAAAGCACTTTTAATTCTTGTGCTACTGCCTTCATCTAAAAAGAAATCAGCAATTTTTTCACCATCAAAAAAATATAGATTAAAGAGCTCTGGAGGAATTAAAGACATTAAATACTTTTCAAAATCTGCCACCTCTTCTTCTGATAAATTAATGTCATTTTTTTGAACATAAAAATGCTCTACTAAAGATTCCGTTAAAATCCACACTCTCTTCAAAGTATACGTATCTATCCCTTGACCATTATTCAATTCAATTATCATAGAAACTGTCATTTTGGCAGGTTTGGATAATTTAGCATTGTTATTTATCATTTTTGTAATAGACTTTGTGTAATATGAATTATAACTTTTATAGCCCATACTCTTATATCCATAAAGACACAATCTCATTGCCGTAAATAACGTTGTTTTTCCAGCTCCATTTTTCCCACCAATTAAGACAATGTTTTTCTCTAGATTAACTCTTGTTTCAAAGGTTGTACAGCCTTCATAAGAGCCGAAATTATCTAGTACTATTTTATTAATTTTCATTTTCTAATCCCTTCTCTATACTACTGAAATGCAACCATCCTTGATTAATAATACGATCAAATGCCTTTGTAACCATAGAACTATTTGTATAGTTTTTATTAGCTTCAATAGCAATAATCAGTTTAGAAATCAATTCAAATTCTACTTGATTTTCTTCGCATAATTTCTTAATCTCATTTACAACTTCTTCTGAAAAAACAGAGGTTTTATATTCGTCCCATGGCAAACGACATCCTTTAATTTCATGATATAATTCAACTAGACAACGTCTTGATAAATCTCCTTCTTTGTCCCAAATAGCATCTATTTCCTTTAATTCATCAATTGTTATTAGTGATAAACCAGTATCAACTTCTAATTGAAGAAGCTTGCTTAACATGTTTTTCCTTGTTTCTAAGGTAAATGGTCCTTCTCCCAAAGTTCCATCTGCCTTACGATACATTGTACCATTTCTTCTTTTATACTCCCTTGCTCCAGGTGTTGTACGCATCTCAAGAAGCCAATTTCTATAATCTCTTAATGGTTCTAACCATTTTTCTCCACGATCAATAAATGCTTTTAATGATTTATCTTCCTTCACCATAGTACAAATCCAGCATCCAAACCTCGAATTTCCTGTAACAGGAATTTTTTCTTTATCAATTTCTCCAATGACACTCTTTTCTTCACCTAAATTCTCACCTTGGTACAAAGAAAAAAGATATTTATTATCTGATCCCCATGGAGATTTTGCATCATCTTTAAGCAAAAAATTCCACACCTCTTCATTTGGGATTTCTGTAAGTGGATTATAGACATATGCGTTTTCAATATCTTTATGAGGTACCAATAATTTTCCTTCTATTTCACGTGCACGAATATTATTTGCTCTATAAACACTTTCGTCCTTTCGTACACCAAGCAAAAGAACAACTTCTCCATTATTTTTAATTTTTTCTAATGTATAATCATTCATAGGTTGTATCTTTAAACGTTCAGTACACCATCTGAATCCTGGTGGTTCAGGTGTTGGATATCCTAATCCGATTACTTTACACCAAAAAGTTTGTTCAATTTTGGGGTATATAATTTCTGAAACGATATTCAAATCTTTTCCTGCTTCTCCTATCATTTTTGACATTTTATGCATATAATCTCTAACAATAGGATTTTCCACTAAAGTATCTGATGAAACTATGTATATTTTTTTATTTCTTTTTTCTTTCGGTAATCTAGATACCATCTCCATTACTAGACAACATAATAATGTTGAATCTTTTCCACCACTAAATCCAATCATCCACGGACGTTTATCATGCTGATAAACTAAAGACATTTCTTCTATTATGTCTTCATACACTTGGTATTTTCCTGTATATAACATTTTATTTTCTCTCCATTAGTTGTTTTTCCTTTTGTTCTTCCTCTTTGCTTAAAGGAAGTCCAATCTCTGATTTTATAGCTGCACATGTAAGAATTATTGCTTCTTCACTGTTAAGCACTTTTCCATTTGATCTAATCGTTCTATTTAACCATAATGGATTTGAACGTAGCCAATCAATTTTCTTCAAATTAGCCAAATATAATTTCATATCCTTATCTGTATTATCATAGAAATATCTTCCAAGTTTTCCAAAAGAACTTATTGTTATAGCCAATGACACGATGTAATTTTCTCTCAACGCTTTTTTTGTTAATTCTTTTCCAAGAACTTCTTGCCATTCAATGATATTGTTTGAAAGCTCATACCAAAAATCAATCAAAAACTTTTTGTCGTCTTCATTGCATTTACCATTATGTAATATCTTTAGATTTGCCTTGTAAACCATATTTAGCGTAAAAATATTTGATGAATTTTTCCCTAAAATATCACGTTCCTTATCTGTATACTTTTTAAAAAAAGGAATCGTGTCTATAACACACTTTGTTGCGACTGCAACCTCATTTCTTGCATCATATAACGTAGCCAATGAATTTGATGTCTTTACAGCATGTTTATTTAAATCTGTGAACATTTGCTGACTTCTAGTTAGCCCCTCATCATTAAAAAAGACAATAGAAATTGTCTCATTTTCTAGAGTGACATCTTCTTGCATAGCTGCTTCAATAGCAGCTTTACGATGTTGACCATCATTTATTAAAAAGATTGCATCCATATCTACTTTCAAGACACCAACCTCAGAATCCATATATGATGTAAATTCAAACTTCCCGTCTATAGAAGCTGACAATGCTGAAAAAACATACGATTCCCTATTGTCTAATATGTAATTTTTAATTTCCGGTATACGTGCTTCGTTTATTCTTCTTTGAGCACGATATTCCGGTTGCACAAATTCATCCTCTTTAGGAAATAACTTAGATAAAAATTTCAAAGGAACCATAGATATATAATATTCTTTTCCTGCCTGTACACCTTTTACAGCTGGAAAACTATAGGAAAATTTCATTTTCTCACCTCACAAAAATAAGCCACAATATACTTAAGTATATGCTTAAGTGTATCATGGCTATTATATCACGTCAATAGATTAGTTTAATTGTTAATATCATCCGACAATAAAATATCATCTGAAAGCTCATCTATTTCTAAGTTTCGTCCTTCAACTGTAGATATCAAGAAATTTTTAAGATTATCCATTGATTCCAAAGGTGTTTCACCAATATGTTCAACTATTTTAGTAATTCCAAAATTAGCAAACTGTGTTAAGAAATCAATTTTTTTAAATTCTGTTTTTTCTCCAAATGCTAATTCCAAGCGCTCTTCTTCTGAAAAATCGGCTGTTCTTGTTGTTAAAATAGCTGCTTGAAACATAAAGTCAAGTTTACCATTGTCATAATTTCTTATAACATTTCTTGGAACATGCCTTACATCTTCACCATTTTCATCTGGTTTTTCAAGCCTTTGATCATACATAATTCCTACAGATAACGCCAATAAATATAACATAAAATTAGGTCTAGTTTTAAATATACTAGACAAATTATCAATTGCTGAATTCCAAGCTGTACCTCGTAGTAAAATATCAGTAGTTATTTCCATAAGTATCCCTCCTCAATATGTGCAATATTCTTTTCTTCATTACTTACGATAGTCCATACTCGACCAATGTTGTCTTGATTAACAATTTTATGTAAGTCATCTTTTGAAAAAAGAATTACTTGAGGAGCAAATTGTGGAATCATATCAACAACGTTCTGCCTTTGATCCGGATCTAATTTTGAGAAAGGTCCATCTAACACTAATGGATACTCTTTATCTGAAAGATGTTCTTCACTACGAAGCATTTTTAAAATCCCACCAATGTATGCAAACGAAACAACTGCAAACTGTCCTTCAGATTTTGACTCATCATTAAAGCTGTCTGTTACACGAACTGAAAATTCAGGACTAACGGTAACTCGTCGTTTACTTGTTAACATGCAATCAATTAAACTTTGAATGTTATCTTGCAATCTTTTACTATATTCAATTGATTCCTCGTTAAGTTTATTTCTGAAATATACTGCAACCTCCTCTAGTACACTCATTTTTTCAATGACTTTTTGGCTAGCAACATTTCCTTTAGTGAGTTCATCAAAATTTTTCATTTGCTTATCTCGATATATTTCAAATTTCCTTATTTCAGTTCCAAGTTCACGAATTCTTTTATCTAATTCAATAATCTCATTCTCAGCTTTCTGTCTTGCGACTATAAGATCTTCGATATCAGGACTTTTCTTTTCCTCTTCGTCTAATTCTCTTATCCTACTATCACATTTACTAGCTAATTCATTATTATTAAGTACTGTACGAATATAATCTTCTATTCTTTCTACATTATAACCTTTTCCCCAACTATTTGCTGTTTTTGTGAATTCATGGTACAAATTTGAATATGATTTAGGAGGCAGTAAATCTAGATAAGCACGAATATGTGCTTTTTCATTTTCTCCAAGTAAATGACCACATACACATTCTGTTGTGGATTTGGCTAGCAGATGATTAATGAGTCTCTTCGAAACTCCTTCTGGCAATTTGCTTTCTTCTATCTTCAAATGAATTTTGTTTTTTGCATCCATTACTGCTTTTGAAATCAACAACTGTGGAAACATATCTATAACATCGTCGCCAAAATGAGCCTGTGCATCTGTAGCTGATTTTAAGAACGCCTCTCTTTGTTCTTTAAGAGTTTTTCTTTGATGTTCATAATGAGCTTTAGATTTATAACCACCAATCTGTTCAGAAACTTGCAAAATTAATTCTTTACACTCTTCTTTTTTCATTTCTGCTTGTTTTAGATCTTCTGCATATCTCTCTAATCTTACTTGTGCACTTTCTATATTTGTTTTTACAGCTGCTATATCGCTTCCTGAACCTGTAGTAAGATTGCCCTTACTAAGATATAATTTCCCCAATGCAGTAGTTTTTAGGTCGGTACGTCCAATATGAGAAAGAGCCGATTCTAAAATATCTAAATCAAACATAGAATATAATGCTTTTCGAAGTTTTGCTGCAGAATCTCTTCCCTTCACTCTCAAATCAGCAATCATACTTTCTCCATCAAAAAAGAAATAATCTGATAATCCAGATGGAAGTAACTTCTCAATTATCTCTTTCGGTTTCTCTATTCTTCTCCAATTATAATCAGAATCCATATGCTGAAGAGACAAATCCTCAGCAATTTTTTCAGAATCGTTCAATCCTTTTTTATACGTGTACGTTCTTTTTAAAGAATATTTTTCACCTCCATGCTCAAAATCAATACATCCCATAACTTGAAAGACATCTCCAAATGAACATTCATTCTCATACTGAAGATTATATAATCTGTTTGTAGTTGTTTTATTAAAATTCACTTGTCCATAGAATACCCATTGAAAAAGTTGATGTAGCGTTGTTTTACCATCACCATTTTTGCCATAAATTATAGTAACTTTTCCATCAGTTGAACATTTTATTTCACCATGCTCTTTAAAGTTTCGAAAGTTTTCAAACTCAATCTTATCAATTCTCATTTCTTGTTACTCTCTCCAGTTCATCTAATATAGCTTTTACGACATCACCTTTAATTTGTGAGTCAGCATTCATTGAATTATTTTGAATTTCACGTTCTTTTGTTTCAATAAATTCAATCATGCTTTTAACTTTTTCTTGATTATTCATCAATAAATTCCTCCATATCATCATAATCATAAACATCAACATCTTCATCGGACAATCCATATGATAAAAGTTGTGTATCTAACTCTTTTTCAAGATCACACCAATTTGATGCAAGACGAGCATACTCTCTAAATCTACGTAATTCTATTTTTGCCCATCCTCGCATATCATGTGATGGAAGTACAACAACATCGTAAATATTTGCATATTCTTTATCTACATATTTTCTCAATATACGACCTCGACGTTGCACAAATTCACGGTAATCATCATTACTTGATAAAATTAATGCACTTTTGATAGAGGGGATGTTAATTCCTTCGTCCAAGCAACGTATAGCTGCTAATGCAGATATTTCTTGTTTATTAAAAGCATCTACAAGTTCCATTCTATCCTTCATATTCTCTGTTGCAGTAAATTGACTTGCCTTGTAACCATGATAACTCAATATACGTTTTATTGATTGAATATGACGAATTTCTTCTCCGGCTTCTAAATCAAATAGTTTTCCATCTCCACAATATACAACAAAATGATCTTTTTCTTTTATATTACCAAGAATTTCGTGTATTCTTCCTTGCTTTTCACTAGCCATTGAAATAATGCGCAAACGATTTCTAAGCGACTTTACAAGCAAATCAGGATTTATGCATCTACCATTTTTAAAACAAGACAAAATTCGCTGCGTATAATACCTAAACTTATTTTCTTCATCATCCGTAGCATAGACATATATAGGAAAATAATTATATGGAACCAAATAACCTTTTTCTAATGCCACTTCTATAGGCAAATCAAACACTTGCCCACCAAACCATTCCATTAAATCTCTACCCTTCTGCGCAGAATTACCGCTGTAAGGAGTGGCACTTAATCCTAATAAATAGTTATATGTTTCTTTTAAATAGTCTGGTCTATCAGAAAATCTATGTGCTTCATCTACTATCAATAATTTTTCATCTTTAGATTTGCTTATTACTTTTTCAAATCTTTCCATTTTAAATGAGGCTATTGTTGATATAATTATTATTTGATTCTCTGGTCTATATTTCTTTCTAATTATTTCTTCTAGAATTTGATTTTCCCAATTAGGATTTTCAGATGAAACTAAAACAATTTTTGCATTTGGGAAAGCTTTTTCTACATCTTCTGACCATTGCTTAACTAAATGCTTATATGGAGCGCAAATAACTATCATAGAAGAATGACACATCACTAATTTTTTTGCAGCATAAATTGCAGTCCATGTTTTTCCAGTTCCTGTAGCCATCACAAAAAATCCATGATACTCGTTTTGTACCCAGGCGTTAATTGCTGCTTCCTGATAATCTCTCAGTTTAATATCACTTTTATCTGTCTTTCCAGAATTATTTCCTTGCCTTTTCTGAATAACTTTCAGAATATTAGAAGCAGCAGATTCTTTATAATTGTATATTTTAACAAATTCATTTTTCCCAGACCATAGATTCTCAAATTCTTTACATTCATCTAAAATACTTTCCAAATCTGATGGATTCCAACTTTTTACAACTCGAATTTTTTCATAATTATTTTGATATCCATTAAGACTTGAATTAGCAGATCCATAAAATACAACCATATTCCCTTCAAAATCTTCAAGAATTCCCAATTTATCATGATATATTCCAGCAGATTCTGTAACAGCAATTTTAATATCTAACGTACCATTTGCAATCAGAGATACTAGTAATTGTAGTTTTGCATCATCGAATACTTCAATTTCTCTCATAAAATCTCTGGAAAATGCATTTTCTATAATTTCTTCTCTTTTCTGATATCCTAGATTTATTGCTTCAATATCTTCTTTTTCCAATTGAGGACTTGCTATTAATTCTATTTTCCCACCATTTCGAGATAACGTAACAATTCCATCAATTATTGGTCCAAAAACTCCAGAAGAAAAAAAGCCAACACTTCTTCTATATCTTTTGGAGTGTTTTAGTACGGGAACTAGAAAAGAGTCTGCAATATTTTTTTCTCCACAACTTATATAACTGAGATTAATATCTAAATCTTTGAAACTCATACTTCCTCCATTAAAATTTCATCATCAATAATATCTTCTAATAAAAGATCAATATCATCTAAATTATCCACTTTTGCAGATGGATTATTTTCATGGCGTGATAAGTTTTCAAAACCTTCTCTAACCAATTTACCAATTGGTGCAACAAGTGGAATTGATAATCTGAACTGATTTGACGACATTGAAACCTCCGTCCTATGTCCCCACTTGTTCAACATACTGTATAGCAGCCACTCTGTCCAAGGTACATTTATTGTAGGTAACTTATTCCAAACAGATAAATCTCTGATAGGTACTGTTTGAAATACTTCTTCAAGTAATAATCCTTCTATCGCCAGAGCCATTTGTTCGTTAATTCCAATATCCGAAATTCTTTTAATTTTTTTATCATCAACTAACAAAAACTCATCATTACAATCATTTACATATTCAATAATAGATGAAATTTGAAAATAGTTTTCTTTTCCGAATTCTGAAATATCAGAAAGAGTAAACTCATCCTCGGAATATATCAAATCATGTAGTCGCTCTCCGGCACGTCCTATTTCAACACCTTTTTTTGCTATATATGGTCTAGAAAATTGAAATTTATCCTTAAATAAATATTCCAATATACTAAATGAACTAAATTGATATAATGCAGCATTTCTTGTTAATATTTCAGGTTTTTCACAATCAATAATTTCGTAAAAATCTTTACTATGATGTGAGTCATTATCCGACAATACTCTCGCAATCACATCATATAAATATTTTTTTTCTGATTCTGTTATACGCAATTTACTTGAATGAAGATATTCCCCAAAATAATTAAGGATACACTCATCACTAACAGCCAAATTAAAAACAATTTCTGTTACACCTGGAAAGGACTCCTTAATTTGATTCTTTGAAACAGGATATTCTGATTTTTTTATAAATTCTAATATTGAAGAATAAATAGATGTAATTTCCGCATCTTTCGAAACATAATCTCTTCTAAACGTAAATTCATTCTCATATAATTCCCTCAATATTCCTTGTAAATAATATTTATTATCTATACCTTCTTTGAGCAAATCTTCTTCAAATAAACTGAACAAAGTATTTGTCATAAATATAACATTTTCACTATTTTTCATATATGTATATATGCGTTTTGCAAGTTCTTTCGATATATAGTTATCTTGCTTTAATTTGTACTTACCACGTCCACACAAAATACAAATATTAGAAATTCTTGAAGAAAGAGCTCTATCATTTTGAGCTAATTTAACATCACCGTATTCTATTTCAACATATTTTCTAAAATTTTTTATCTCCTCAATATCATAAACTTTTATTCCATCGGGATAATACTTTTTAATAATTTCTTGATAAATTGATCCCAATGAAAGACGATATCTATGATATACAGAGGCAGTAAATCCATAAGAATCCTGTATCACTTTTTCAACTATTTCTTCCGGAAGTCCCTCTTGTTTATTTGCATCTTTTAATATTTGTTTTAAATTATCTTCATGAATAACATCAGGAAGCATTTCAACATATCTTTCTGCTTGCTCTTTTATAGAATCATTTCCCACAACAAAAACGTCTAATTGTGCATCATATGTAAAATTTATCCCTTCGTATGATTTTAATAAAAATAAAAGCTCTTCTGTATATTCTTCTGCATAATCTCCTATTTCCGATGGTGTCAAAACAAGATCACCATTTCTTTCAGCAGATATTTTCGACACAACTCGTACTTCTCTGTGAATCTCTGAAAACTTCTTTTTAACCTTATTTTCTATTTGTCGAACTCTTTCACGTGTAACACCTAAATCATTTCCAATTTCTGCAAGAGTCTGATTCATTGCTCTTCTTTTAATTACTTCTTTTTCACGCTCATTTTTATACAATCGTTCGAACAATGTTTTAATTTCTTCTTTTAAATTAAACTTGCACCAGTCAAAAAAAAGACACAATTCCCCATATAATATTTTGTTTTTTGTGTCTATTTTCTCCGTCAATCCATATAAAGTTGTATTTGTAGATTCACAATATTTCTTTAGGCAGTCTCGCAATTCATCATCAAAAGTATATGCATTTATATACCCCTCTGCAATTTTATCTTTTCGACCTTCTGGCAAAGCCTTTAAACGCTTTCTTAACTTATCATGTAATTTGCATTCTGCGATATATGTTTCCAACATATTTATCGTATCATAAATAAAAGAATCTCTTTTGACACATCTTAATGCTAAGTCTTCTCCTATGTTTGTATATGCTTTTTTTAATTCATCTAAGTCTTTACTTGATTTGCCAGATAACTCCATCGATTTTTCGAATGAAAAATCCCCTTGAGCAATTTCAATATTATGCCAATAAAACTCTTTGAGATATCTATTTCCAAAAGATTTATATTTTTGAATATTACCTCCTATTGATTCGCAAAACTCTCCTATATCCATCATATTTTCATAACTCATCCCATAAGTTTTTTGAAGATACATTGGTGTCATATTTAGTAAACATTTTATTGTTTTGATTCCATTATCACTAAGAATTTTATATGTACTACTTTTCATATGTGTACATGAAATTGGCATATCCTCAAGTTCCATTAAATTCACATTATATAAACTCGCCAATGAATCATCTTTTTCAAGATTACATTGATTACTCAAACTCTCACCCCATAACAATTATTCTTCTTTTTCTATCTTACATTGAACATATTTACCACTCTTAATTCGTTCATCCTTTGGTTTTTCTGCATTGCATGGTATTGCCCATGAATACCCAATTCTAACAGCACCCGGTATTCTATTTGTTGCACATAAAACCTGTATTCTTCTTCTAGAAATTCCCCATTTATCTGATGTTTGACTTATAGAAAGATATTCCATGTTTATCTCAACCTTCTTTTATTTTTTTAATAATATATACTTGAAATTATAATCTCAAATGCGAACAAAGTCAACTAAACTAATAGCTTACAAATTGATAAGCAGTGGAAAGCGGTACCACTTAACTCATTTTCGAAAAATCTCATTCAGAGTTTTTCTCACTTTGCTTGTTGATGAAACTAAAAAAGACCTAGAAAAGATGTTTTCTTCTCTAAGCCTTTATATTTTAGTATAGAATACTTTTTGCTTTTATTTTTTCTCATGGTCATGAGACTTTTCGCTTTAATCATAGCTTTTTAATACTTGTTGTTGCATATAGCAAACTTAAAGTCAACTACAATGGTGTTAGAATATTACTCATCTAGGATTATATGTTTCTTCACTCAAAATCTTTTCTTCATTTCTACTGTATTAGAACTTTAACAAAAAATTTTCTAAAACTAGCGAGCCACAAAGTGAGTCATTTTTCAAAAATTTATATGAATTTGTGCGGGAGTTGTATCCGAATCAAAAAATCTCTAAATGCTTAAGCTATCTGCATTTAGAGGCTCTTGACGACTAATGCGAACATACATGAAAGCAGCAAATAATAACGATACCCAAATTCATCTTTCTTATAATCAACATTATCTATTGAAAATTCTCTTTACCTCACCTCATAAACAATCTTCACTCAAAACTGCTTTTTCCATCCATTCGTCAAAAACTATCTGTTTTATTTTATTATACATTTACAATAATCTATACAACATCTTGACAACTTTTTCTTATCATGTCACGTCCCCGAACAAAAGTTATTTTCCTTGTAATACTTGCACTAAAAATCTGTGGGTTATTTTAGGGTTATTTCTTCCCCATAAATACCTTCCAAACATTGATTTTACTGACTTTTTAAGGAGTTCTTCAAAGAGTGCCGTGGCACACGAATAATACTTTTATCATCTTCTTATAACTCCTTAAATCGTCGTATTTCCTTGTATTTAAAGGCTTTTTACAACTATCATTTTTCTTGTAGTTTCTGTATCTTCTTATAAATTCTCATGTTTTGGCAGTCAAAAGTTGTAAAATAAGTTGTAAAAATAACCTTATTCTACAGCTTTACAACTAGCTAAGAAGAGGTTCACTGAACCTTTTCACGCATGCTTGGCAACCGATTAAGACTTCTTTTATATCTTTTTGAATATCGTCAAAGTCCAAATGCGTGTATGTATTCAGCGTAACTCCTATATCAGAATGTCCCATAACCTTCTATAATATCTTAGGGTTCATTCCCGACTTTGCCATATTAGAACAAAAGGTATGTCGACAAACATGAGGTGTAATTTTAGGTAATTCCTGTTTATATATTTTTTTATACTTCTCGCAAATATGCTGAAGATATTTCTCCCGATGCAAAGCAACCATAGACATATCATTTTTGTCTAAATACAGGAAACCACTATTACCGTCTGTTACAGGTTCTGATTTTGGCATTTTACGGTTTTGAATAATTTTACGAAAACACGCCTTTACATCATCAGTCATAGGCACAAGTCTTGTACCGCTGTCTGTCTTTGCGTCCTCTATAATATATTCCATATTACGCTTACGTTGCAACGAGGATTGCCATTGATAACACCTTTTTCTAAATTAATATCAGAAATCGTCAATCCAACAAATTCGGAAATACGAAGTCCTGTCTTAAATAAAATGCAATTGCCCTCATAATACTTACGAAAGCGCTTGTCATGCTTTACAAATTCAAGAAAAGCTCTCTCCTGCTTTTTGTAATGGTCTCTCTTGTTACGCTATCATTAACAACCACCGTTGCAAGCTGAAATTCAAAAGGGGTCTTTTGTATCCAATCATCAACAGCCATTTAAAACGCTGGTCTTACAACACCACGGATAGAATGAATACTGCTGTACACTCTACCGGCTGCCTGCAATTTAATGAGCCAACCTTTTGCGTCTGATAGTTTTACCTTGTCAATCCGTTTCTTTCCAAAGACTTCTTTGGCAATGATATTGATAACAAATTACTTGTTCTCATCATAACATATACCAACTCCTTTTTCACTAAATAGCGTCCAATTTATCAATAATCTTAACCACATAACATCAGTTGCAGGAATCAATCCTGCGTCCTTCGTCGATACTTGACACTGGGCCTCTCCGCTTCTCTATCCTGATACTTTGCAAGTTACTCCCAATTCCTCAGTTCTCGCAAGAATAATTGATTCAACTCACTCCAATCTGGTGTGTGACTATCCTCCAGCGATCTCACTATATTTTTGATACTCGGAATACTTTCATCAAGATATTCATTTATTTCCGGAATCCTTGGGATCGCCTTCACTTCTGGAGATTTCATCTTTAACTCCAGCAATTGGTTCACTGCACCGATTAATTCTGCTGGCAACTCTACTTTCATTAACTCTGAAAACAACATAGGAGGAGGCGTTCCTCGGTCTAATATCCATTGGCATGCTAGCACTGGGCGTAAAACATAGAAATATTTCTTTGCTCTGACAAAATCACCTTTAAGATATTCTCGATAGTTTCCTTCAGCCATACTGATATAGTGGTACAACGTCTTCTTTGATGAAAAGTAATGAATCATCAAATCACGAAACCTGTCGGCAAATTCTGTTTCCTGATAAACAATTGGAGAAGAAAACCATTCAAATAATGTTGGGTTTGACTTGTACAGCAATCTTAATGTCTTTTGCAAGTCCCATCCGTTGATATCCCAAACATCATCTATCGGAAGTTCAATCACATCTCGAACCGCATCCAGTTTCAGATAATCTTCGATTCTTCTGATATAAATAAAACGCACATCATAGTCACTGTCCGGGGATGCAAATCCCCAGGCGCGACTTCCCGATTCTACGGCTAATAGTATTTTTATACGTTCCTCTTCTTCAATCTTACGAAGCTGAGTCTGTATCTTTTCTCTCATTTATGTCGCCTTTCTTTTTCCAGGGTACCTCCCCATCCGAGGCTTTAAAGTTATACACCGGTTTCATGATATCAATGACATCTACTGAGTCCCTGATTACATCACTAATATCCTCAAGCGATTTATATGCCATTGGTGCCTCATCTAATGTATCTGCATTTACTGACGTAGAATAAATCCCCTGCATGGATGCTTTGTATTCTTCTAAATCAATGGTCTGTTTCGCTTTTGTTCTGGACATGATTCTTCCGGCTCCATGTGGTGCTGAATGATTCCATTCCGAATTTCCTTTTCCAACAGCAAGAACGGAGCCATCTCTCATATTAATCGGAATCAGTACTTTTTCATCGGCATGTGCGGCAATTGCCCCCTTTCTGAGAATCATCTCATCGACATCTATATAATTATGAATGGTATGGAAAGCTTCTAACGCCGTCATTCCGGTTCTTTCAATAATAACTTCTGCCATGCGCTCTCTGCTTCTTTTTGCAAACCGCTGGCAGATTTCTGCATCGTGCAGGTAATCATCCATAAATGATCCGTAAAGCCAGCAGATATCATTTGGCGCATCTAAATCCTGTGTCTCATAATTCTGTTTTAACTGCTTCAATGTTTCCTGGATTTCCGATCTTCTTCCCTGCTCTTTGTAAGTACGAATAATCTCATCCCGCTCTTTGAAGTACGCTTCTTTTCCCGCATGCAAATCGATTGCCAGCTGTTGATAAATCTCAGCCACCTGTTTTCCCAAATTTCGGCTTCCTGAATGAATAACTAAGTAATATGTACCATCCTTTGCCTGATCAACCTCTATAAAGTGGTTTCCTCCACCCAATGTTCCAAGTGATCTCTCTAATCTCTTTGCACCTCGTAAAGATCTATAACATTTAAGCTGCGTCAGATCAAATCGCTCCATTCTCCCTTCCCATACATTCATTCCGGAAGGAACATAATGGCATGCTTCATCTATTTTTTCAAAATCAATCACCTGATCCTTCAGTTTTACCGTATACATTCCACAGCCAATATCGACTCCGACAATATTAGGACAAATCTTATCTGTGACTGTCATAGTTGTCCCGATCGTACATCCTTTTCCTGCATGGACATCAGGCATAATCCGCACCTTGCAGCCTTTTGTCAGATCATAGTCACATATTCTTCTTATCTGCTCAATTGCCTCATCTTCTACGACCTTTGCGTAGCAGATTGCTGTTGTAACTTTTCCCTTTATTTCAAACATTTCATACACATCCTTTCTCGTCAATCTATAGCTTATATTTTTCATAACAATAAGACGCCACCAGGACTTGACTCTGTACAGAAAATAAATATTCTTTTGCCAGTGTATTGCTGTAGATGCCTTTCAGACACAAGACGCTGCCTTTTGGTTTCTTGAGCAACTCATCAACACTTTAAACTTTGCTTCCTATAAAATCATTAGAACTATTTTGCTGTATGCGCCTTTATTGGCAAAGCACACCAGGCAGATGTTACGACGTTCATCTGCTGCCGATGGATTTTCAGTCCATCGGCAAGTTCCTTTCCCCTCACGTGCTTTACTATGATCTAAGTCTATCGTTTCTGATTCTTTTTATCATGGAAAAAAAGTTGCGAACTTCTACAGTCCACAACTTTTTTGTTCTGACAATCTGTCCTTTATTAAATTAATGAATGCCGCAGGCTTCACAACGCGAATCATCGGTCCAAACGAAAGAACACGAATTAAAATCTCTGTTTCGTCCTCTTTATCATAGTGTAACGTCACCTTATACTTTCGCTCATCTATTTTCTCCACTTGCTTTTCGAAGTATGCAAAATGCATCAGAACACGTTCCAAAGCCTTTCGATCATCTACTAATTCAAATATTATTATTCGTGGATGCGGACGATTCCTTTTACCAGGCTTAGCGGTCTGTTCATCCTCGCATTTTTCACATGAAATGATTCTCCCAAGATTGATTGTATTTCCCAGCTTACTACCTGTTCCAATCAAACGGAACTTATCATCTTTCTCAGAATACTCCAGATATTCCGGAACCGTTCTGGCTGTTACTTGTTTCCCGTGACGATTCATAATTCTGATTTGAATCGGATACTGATGTTTGATCGCATCCAATATTAAACGGAAGTTCCGAATGTATTCTGCATCCTCATACGGATCACCATCTGAATATTTGTCAAAGACGTAAATATCTTCCGGAAGAAATAACGGTTCGACATCCGAAAATACAACTGGATGATCTGTAAACAAACGTACTCTTGGATCTAATGCGACTGCGTTGATCCAGCGTTTCTGTAAAATTGTAAGTGGCATAGTCGGCTTCTTTCCAAGAATAGTTGTTCCATCTTCTTTCAATAATTGCCAGCGTGCCACTCCCAAAGACTCCGGAATATTTAATATGCTTTCTTCAAATGCATTGTTCTGAATAATTAAATTAATTTCTCCCGTCGTAAGCGGATGATCCACTGCTTCTGTCAAAATCTTCGCAACAGTTTGAAAATATGTACTGTAAATTTCATGAAACAGCATAATCACCCTCTCCTTCCAATCCATACATCTCATACATCGCCTGCAAGTCTTTTTTAAACTGTGTTTCTAAGGCTTTATTGGAAATTGAAATATCCGTGATGCGACAGATAAAGGTACGTACCCATGGTATCAACTCACTTGCATCGTAAACATCCGCAGAAAATCGGCATGTATGTTCATCAATGTATTCCAGCTGTCCGATTCGTTTTTCTCGCTCCAAGCGTCTTGGTATATGCTGCTCTCCCTCTTCATACTTAACTGTAAATTCAATATGTTCCATACGATTTCCCGATCGGCTGTCTGTAGCGACTCCCCACATGTGTTTCTGCATTTCATTTAGTTTATCTCTCAGTTCATCAAACCGATCTGCAGTCTCGCCTTTTTTAACAGTGACAATATTATCAAGGCGATACCCTGTTATTCGCTTAAAATATGGAACATAGACCATTATATACTGTCTTCCACTCTGTACGCTGATCATTATTCGAAGTGGAACAACATTCGTTTCCGTAATACGATCTTTCTTACGATTGATCATTTCAACTGTTATATTTCTTTTTTCATGAATTGCTTCCAGTATCGTACACAAAACTTCACTATCCATTGCATCGGTTATGTAATGATGTTTAAATGCAAAATGGTCAGCTGTGTTATTTGTTTTATCTTTCAGAAACGATCCAATCACACCGCATGGCGCAGTTTCTGAAAAGAAATCCAAAACATCCATACCTGGCATTTCCAGCTCTTCTGTACGACGGTATAGCATTGTCTTGCCGCTTTTCCTGCTTACCAGTAATCCTTCTTTTACATATTCGTTAAGTTTTTTTCTGATTGTAGAAACATCAAATACTCTTGCATGATCAAAAACAGACAGATATTCGTCCACCTGAGATGCAATATCCACAAGTGACAGTTCCTGTCCATCCGAAAGGATATCCATAATGATAAAATGCAGGGTAATATCTCCGTCTGTAAAGCTCTTCGTCTTCCATGCCTTATAAAGCGGATTATGTCTGGTTACCCTGCTATCAATTGACAAAAACACATTCTTCCCATCAGCGGTCTGATGAAACTTCATATAATCGCCAAGCCAGCTCTCTATTCGACGTTTCTCGTCATCATAAGACCTGGCACTTTTTTTCGTATAATCATCCCGACTCTTGAAACCATAGACATAAAAATCCCGCATGTAATCACGGATCTTATTAAAGTTTTTGATTAGTTCACTGTATGCCATGGTTCCACCTCACTCTTAATAGCTCTGAAAAATTGGAATACTAATGTTCCATAATCGTTCGCTACATATACCTCTGTTTCATCTTTTAATACATATAATATGCATTCAGTAATGCGTCATGACCTCTTTCACATATGACACCTTTTCCAGAAAGTGCTTTTACCACCTCTGCATATTGTCCATTATTTCATGATTAAAATTTGCAACCGCATTTTTCCACGGTTGTCCCTCCCGTGTATATTCCATTTCTAAATGACTAAATCATAACTTTCTGCAATCATTCTCTGGATCTCATGTGTTGGTATCGTTCCATCAAGAATCACCGTATTCCAGTGATTCTTATTCTGATGATACCCCGGCACCACAGACGCATATGCATTTCTCCAAAAGTCACGCCACTCCGGATTCACTTTTATATTTATGCACAGTTGTCCATTTCTTTCATAAGTCCATAAAAATGCTTTCTTATTTTTTCTCACCCTTACCAGGATCCAATTCAGATCATGAAATGGAGCGTCTTGATATGTATCTGGGAAAGAAAGGCCATACTCTAATACTTCTTTTCTGGTTTTCATACACTACAGCCTCCAGACTCTAAGCCTGCATCAATGATACTGTCTTTTTCAGAAACTACTTGATTTTGTTCTCGTTGGATTTTGTATTTCCTTTTCTCTTCTTAGCCGAACTCTCTTCAAATGCAGAACCCATACGAGTCCCACACTAAGAAAAAGCGCTATACTAATCCATTGGGATGTGGAAATTCCCAGCCAAAATCCTCTTTCATTTCTATCATACCTAAAAAACTCCAGCAAAAATCTCATCACACTGTAAATGGCTACATACAAATAGATATTGCAGATATTTATTCCCTGTTTTAATACAACACAAAACAATATCAATGCGATTAGAAAATTAATTCCTGCCTCCAAAATAACCTTACTTTATCTTAATTATACCTATTTGTCAATCAGAAACCGCATAAAACACCATTTTCAGACATTTAAGATACACTTTAGAGTTTTCCTGCATTTTATAGGCGTAAATCGTCAGGCAAACAAAAACACTCTCACAAGTCCCAGGATCAGAAGATGCATTGGATAGAACCAGTAGAAAAACCACTTGGAAAAGTTTCTGTGTTTTTCTGACCGTCTGCCATTATAAAATCGCAGGATACAGATGCCAGCTGCCGCCGGACCTGCCATACTCAGAATTGTATGTAATATATTTATTCCCATGGAAGAGTTTCCAGCTTCTCCCAGAAAATTGAAAACGCCAAACACCAAAGTTCCCGTAAGGAACGCTTTTTTTAGCTTTCTGTCATCTCGCCCTGCATTTACAAAAAGAATGGTAAACATCGGAGCCAGAATTGCCCAGTCACAGAACATAGACAGCAGAATCAGTCCTGCAAGGGCAAGACTTTTGCCCAGAGGATTTATCATCTCTCTCATCACCCTGATAATCAGAAAGCACAAAAACAGTGTAAACAGCATGTTCATTCCCACAAATCCTATGATCTTTTCCCCTGTCAGTGCCAGGCAATAGGGAAGCTCCGAGATCACGGCAAACAAAAGCAGTCTTTGTCCATATTTTTTCGAAGATCTGGTATATCCCATTCCCTCCACCAGAAAATAACACATCACAGGAGCAGTAAAATATCCCACAGCAGTGAATAGCTCAGCCAATAAGGTTCCCGGTTCCAGAAAAATAAAAGAAATATGGTTCAAAAGCATGGTAACCATGGCAATATATTTGATGGTATCCCGGTTCATTCCTCTGTTTTGTGTACAATTTCCTTTATCTGTCATGCATTTTCTCCCAGAAACAATTCATTTTCTTTTCTTGTTTCAAACAGCTTTGCCATTTTTTCTTCTACCGCACAAAGAATGTTTCTGTCCAGGCTGCGGGCGTTTTTCGGACAGACTGCGATACAGCGCATACAGGAAATGCATTTCTTTTCATCTACCCTTTCTACATGGTCCGGATCAATGGCTCCAACCGGACAAAGTGCCGCACATCGTCCACAGGAATTACAGTCTTTTCCCAGTTTTGGAATGAAAGAAGTTGTCCCAAGCTCTTTATAAGGATGATTTCCCGGAACATTGAGTTCTCCTGGATTTTCCTGGCTGTCCAGATATTCTCTGATTCTCTGTCCATACTCCCGAAGCTCTTTCTGATCGGTTTCATCCGGTCTTCCCTGTGCAAATCTGTGCATGATAGAATGCTCTGCAATGGCCGCTACTGCCGCTGCCGGAACAAATCCCGCTTCTCTGGCAGCATCCTTCAATTCCATCAGCGTATCCTCATAAGCTCTGTTTCCATAAACACATACAAGAACTGCCCTTGCCTGATTTCCTTTCATCATTCCAAGCCTTTTTACTGCCTCCTGAGGGACTCTTCCCCCAAAAGAAGGTACTGCAATAAAACAGATATCCTGGCTTTTAAATATGTGTTTACTGTAATCTTCCTTTTCCGACAAAAGACTCAGCATCTTTTTCTCGCCGTCCATTGCTTCCATCAGAAGCTCTGTTACCTTGTCTGTTCCCCCTGTAGGGCTGAATGTGATTCCATATACTGTCATAATTACATCCCTCCATATTTTTGTTGGATATTATTATACTGCAAACAAATTCCCTGTTCAATCGGAAGCCTGTTGAATTTCTCCGGTCACTTTGTATTTTTAAAAGAACCAAAAAAGAAGTTTTGAAATTGCTCTTGACAGCAACTGTCAAACAGTGCTACTTTTTACAGGGAAACGAAAAACAAAAATCTAATGATGAGGTGTGAACACATGCAGAATTTAAAACCGATCAAAGAAGGTAAGGTACGCGAGATCTACGATAACGGCGACAGCCTGATCATGGTTGCAACGGACCGCATCAGCTGCTTTGACGTAATCCTGAACAATGAAGTTACCAAAAAAGGTACTGTACTGACACAGATGTCTAAATTCTGGTTTGATATGACAGAAGATATTCTGCCAAACCACATGCTTTCTGTAGACGTAAAGGATATGCCGGAGTTTTTCCGGAACGAAAAATATGACGGAAAATCCATGATGTGCAAAAAGCTGAACATGCTTCCTATCGAATGTATTGTCCGCGGCTATATTACAGGCAGCGGCTGGGCAAGCTATCAGGAAAATGGCACTGTCTGCGGCATCAAACTGCCGGAGGGACTGAAGGAATCTGACAAGCTTCCTGAACCTATCTACACACCATCCACAAAAGCTGAAATCGGAGATCATGACGAAAATATCTCCTTTGAACAGAGCGTTGATCATCTGGAAAAATATTTCCCGGGAAAAGGTCGTGAGCTTGCTGAAAAGCTTCGTGACAATACCATTGCTCTGTACAAAAAATGCGCTGAATACGCACTCAGCAAAGGAATCATCATTGCAGATACAAAATTTGAGTTTGGTCTTGACGAAAACGGAAACATGGTAATCGGTGATGAAATGCTCACACCGGACAGCTCCCGTTTCTGGCCTGCTGACGGATACGAACCGGGACATGGACAGCCTTCTTTTGACAAACAGTTTGCCCGTGACTGGCTGAAAGAAAACAAAGGTCATGACTGGACTCTTCCTCAGGAGATTGTCGACAAAACAATCGACAAATATCTTCAGGCATACGAAATGCTTACAGGAGAAAAACTGAAATAAATTTTACCGGCAAAAAACACTGTAACGGTTCTCTTTTACTGAGCAGCCTTTACAGTGTTTTTCTTATGCATGCTTCTCTCTGTTTTCTGAAGCCTGCCGCATCTTATTTTCTTCTTTTTCCAAGCTCCCAGAAAGCCACCGCACTGGCAGCTGCCACATTCAGAGAATCCACCTGATGGGACATAGGAATTCTCACCGTATAATCGCATCCGGCAATAGTATCAGAAGCCAGACCGTCCCCTTCTGTCCCCATGATCACTGCCAGCTTTTTTTCTGCCTGCAGTTCTGAATCGTCAATGTTTACCGAATCCTCACAAAGAGCCATGGAAACTGTTTTAAATCCCCTATCAGCCAGGCATTTCATTCCCTTTTCCGGCCAGTCTTTTTTTCCAAATTTTGTCCAGGGAATCTGAAACACGGTTCCCATACTGACCCTGGCCGCTCTTCGGTACAGTGGATCACTACATCCTGCTGTCAGAAGAACCGCATCCATATTCAGGGCTGCCGCCGACCGGAAAATTGCTCCAACATTTGTGGGATTTACCACATCTTCCAGAATGACTATGCGCTGTGCTTCGGCGCATATGGCTTCCACAGACGGAAGTTCTTTTCTTTTCATAGCGCACAGCATCCCTCTGGTAAGAGCAAAACCGGTCAGCTGTGTCAAAACATCCTGTGTCGCTGTATAAACCGGAACTTCCGTAAATCTTTCCGTAATCTCTCCTGCCAGTCCTTTTAATTCCTGTTCTTCAGCCAAAAAAGAAACCGGATCATATCCTGCCTGAATAGCTCTCTCGATCACCCTTGGGCTTTCTGCAATAAACAGTCCGGGATTTGGCTCACAGGCTCTCAGAAGCTGTACCTCTGAAAGCCTTGCATACACATCCAGCTCCGGACTCTGAAAATCTTTTATTTCTATTATCTTCTGCATTCGTTTTCCTCTGTCTTATTTTTTTGCACCCGGACTTTTTTCACCTTCAAAGTTCGCAGATAGGCTTTCTGTTCCTGCGTGATCCGATAACTTTCACAGGACTTCTGTATCGCTTTATTGTGAGTCCAGTCATCCAGCCTTTTCTCTTCTATATATGGAAGCGTTTTTTCATACTGTTTTGCCAGAGCTGTAGCAAAATACCAGGCGATCATCATATTTATATAATACTCCTGAGAACGGATACCTGATACAAGTTCCAGATACTCCTCCCTGAAATCTTCATCCAGAAAATGCTGCATCAACATCCCAATCCCATAGCGGACTGTATAAGTTTCATCTGACGTGATCCAGCGCCGCACAGATACCAGTAGCTGCTCTTTATGTTTTTTGAATATTTTAGGCGACATCATGTCGCAGGTAGCCCAATTATCTATATAAGGAAGAAATTTTTCTGTTTCTTCCAGGCATTTTTCAAAATCCCTGATCTGCTCGATCAGAAAAGCGTGAACATTGTTTTCCTCAAAATATTTATGAGGCAGGTCACTGAAAAAACTGCCGATCTCTTCTTCCTTTGCCAGTGTTCTGGCATATTTCCGAAGAATCGGAACCCGGATCCCGATCACAGTATCCTTATCCACAGTGGGCATCAGCTTTGCATGAAAATCCCGGTAAGGAAGGTCCTGCATTTCCAGAAGCTCCTTTCTGATTTTCTCTATCAGATTTTCCCCCATAATCTCCCTCTTTCTATACGTTTCTAAAACTGCAGCACATTTTCTGCAGTTGCTGCTCATGTTCCAAAAAACGGCATTACTCAGAATTTTTCAATATCCGGTTATGGATTCTCTCTAAATTCATCCTGCGTTTTCTATCCGAAGCATGAAATATTTTTATCATACCATAGATATAAGACTCGATGTTCGCATTACTCAGCTTCGTTCCATATCCAGGCATATCTTCTCTCTGGATTCATTAAGTGTTCATATTATACCATGTTCTTTCTTCTGCTCAAAGCATTTTATATCAGAAAAGGCAGATATAAAAGCAGGAACAGTCTCGCCCTACTCCTATATCTGCCGTCAGACAAACGTATCAGTCTCTCTTATGTTTCTGAGCCTTAAAAAAGCTTTTTGTTTCCTTTACTACTACACCACTTAACGCAAACATGGCAATCATATTCGGAATTGCCATCAGGCCGTTAAAGATATCTGCAATGGTCCACACAGCGCTTACTGTCATATAAGGTCCAATGAATACTGCAAAAATATAAAGCCAGCGATAGGCAAGGATTGTTTTTCTGTTCCCTTTTGTAAGATATTCCAGACAGCGTTCACTGTAATAATCCCATCCCAGTATTGTAGTAAAAGCAAAGAACACCAGACACATCATCAATATAAAAGAAGCCACCTGCGGATGAATAGGAAGACCATGCTGAAATGCATAAGTAGTCACCTGTACACCTTCCAAACCTTCCACCTGCCAGGCTCCTGTCAATACAATGGAAAGTCCTGTCATAGTACAGATAACAATCGTATCGATAAAAGTACCTGTCATACTTACAAGTCCCTGACGTACCGGCTCTTTTGTCTGTGCAGCAGCTGCCGCAATAGGTGCGCTTCCAAGTCCCGCCTCATTGGAAAAAATACCTCTGGCAACTCCCTTCTGCATTGCCACAATCATACTTCCCACAACGCCACCGGTTACTGCCGACGGGTTAAAAGCACCGTTAATCACTGTCATAACTGCTGATGGAATTTCTCTGATATTAAATAAAATCAAAGCAATACTGAATCCGAAATAAATAACAGCCATAAACGGTACAATAATCTGGCTGACTGTAGCAATTCTCTGAAGTCCTCCGATCAGGATCGCAGCCACACAAAATGCCAGGATCAATGAAGAAATCACAACTGCCCAGGAATATTCTCCCAGATACGGAATGTTGATACAGCTTGCTTTTTCCGGATCAAAAAAGTTTTGGATCGCACTGGAAATACCATTTACCTGACTGAAGGTTCCAATTCCAAAAAGCCCTACACACACGCCGAAAAAAGCAAACATCTTCCCAAGCCATTTCCATTTGGCTCCCATTCCCCGTTCAATATAATAAAAAGGTCCTCCAAGGCTGTGTCCATCTGATGAAACCACACGGTATTTCACCGCCAGAAGTCCTTCTGCATATTTGGTCGCCATTCCAAAAAAAGCAGCCAAGGTCATCCAGAAAAGCGCTCCCGGGCCTCCTGTACACACTGCGGTTGCCACTCCTACAATATTTCCGGTTCCAATAGTAGCGCTCAGGGCTGTACACAGGGCTGCAAAACTGGAAATTTCACCACGGCCGCCTTCTTCTTTTTTAAACATCCATTTTAATGCCAGCGGTAAATGCCGGATCTGGAGAAGTCCCAGACGTATAGTAAGTAAAATACCCCCTGACATAATCAGGACCATAAGAGGTACACCCCAGACAAAATCATCTACAGTTACAAGGATTTGATTCATCATACTCCACATAGTAAAAGTACTCCTTCTGTATAAAATTTTACAGCCTTGGGATTAAAATAAGATCATTTCTAAAAAGAGATAAAAGACATATAGAAAAAATAGCATATCTTCAGATAGCATACTCTGTCCTTTTGCCTGAGAGATTCAAGACGCATTCTGCATCATTTGCACCTTCGGCCCCTGTAAAAACAGGTGTCTCCAGAGAAACGATCCATCTACAGTTTCTGCCCGAAGCACGGGTACCTGAGAGTTTTACTCCTTCGGTGGGCTAAAAGCCTCTTTCCTGTAGACTTCATCTCGTTATTGCTGTTAATATGCTATAGTATAGCGTTAATTTTTTAATTCGTCAATATTTTTTTTATTTTAAACATTTCCACGAAGAACATTTCCTGTACAGGATACATTATGTATTGTAAGAGATCCTGCTTTTATACTGGGATCCAGGAGTCCATGATGTTTTAACGTACGATACAGTCTTTCCGCATTTGTAGGATCCATATTACATAACGGCAGACGACACGGTCCCACATCAAGCCCCATAGCTCTCATTGCCTGTTTTATTGGAATTGGATTCACATCAAAAAACAACGCTTCAATAAGATCCAGATATTCTAACTGCAGATTATCACTTTTTTCCGTATCTCCGTCAAAATAAGCCTGGCAGATTTCATGGGTTTCCCTTGGACAAATATTAGCTAATACAGAGATTACGCCTTTTCCTCCTATGGCAAGCGCTGATGTAATCTGATCGTCATTACCTGAATAAATCGCAAGATCATCTTTACAGAGAGCTGCAATTTTAGCAATTTGTGAAAAGTTTCCACGGGCCTCCTTACATGCTACAATATTATCTATTTCACTTAAACGCTTATAGGTTGCAGGAAATATATTCACTCCTGTTCTTGAAGGAACATTATATAATATAATCGGAATTCCCGATACATCTGCACAGGCTTTAAAATGAAGATAAATTCCTTCCTGAGACGCCTTGTTATAATAAGGTGTGACATGAAGCAATCCATCTGCACCTACCCGCTCACACTCTCTGGAAAGCCATACTGCATGTCTGGTATTATTGCTTCCCGCTCCGGCAATTACCGGAATTTTTCCATTTATCTCCCTGACAGCATATTCTACCAGTTCCAGATGCTCATCATCTGTAAGAGTTGCTCCCTCTCCGGTTGTTCCTGCAATTACAACCGCATCTGCCCCTCCTGCCAGCTGCATATCCAGCATCTTTTTAAATACAGGATAATTGATATTTCCATTTTCTTTCATAGGGGTAACCATGGCAGTTCCCACGCCTTTAAAAATTAATTTTTTCATAATTTCCTCTTTCAATTATTAAAAATAACTTTGGTTTCGCATATAAATACAACTATTAGAAACACATACAGCAAATTCTCCATCCTGCTGCATCCTGTTCCTTACATACCTGTATCTTATATTTTTTTCCATCGATCTGATAGATCAGTTTCTCAGGGTTTCCTATTCTTTCATATTCCCTGCTGTGTTCTCTACAAAAGTGAACGATAATGTCGCATACTTCTTTATAAGAGGGTTCCTCTTTCCTGAAAATAATAATTTCTTTTTTTATCATAGTACTGCTCCATTTTCATCAGATTCTCTCATAACAACACACATCTACCGCAAAGATTACAGCGCCTCCTACCTCTATTTCTTTCTGCACACCTGAGTACCAGCCTGGAATAAAATTATTACCAGGACCTGCCGAATAAGTAACACATGGAATATTGTATTTAATCTTATGGCGTTTCCCACAGATATGTTCTATTTTCTTTATTACACACTTGACATTTTCATCCTCTGTACAGATCATCAGTGTAGTATTTCCCCTTTTCAAAAATCCGCCGGTACTGGAAAGCTTCGTTACCTTATATCCATATTTATTAAGTTCTTCGATCACTTTATCACCATCGTCATCGCTGACTATTGCATAAATTAATTTCATTTTTCTGCCTCCTGTTTCTGTGCATTATAGCATACACTCAATTAAGGACGTATTAAATAACCACTGACAGATATTCAGAAACCATAAATTTCCATTACAAAATATATTTTTTTCAAATAAAACAGGGGCGTGTAAAAAATGAAAAATCATTTTTTACACGCCCCTGAAAACATTCAGTTTTCTGCTGCTACTTCATTTTCGCTCTGTGCTTTTTCTTTTTTCTTATCAAAACCTGCAAACAGTCCTGCAATGAGAGTTCCCGAAATAGAGTGCCATACGCAGGATACCGCGCAGATCACTGCCGACTGAGGAGCGCTTGCAAACTGCGCTGTTGTGGTGGCAAGGTTTGTAGCTAGACCTGCATTCTGCATTCCCACTTCAATAGAAATAGTTCTCTTTTTCGCTGTATTCATTCCTGTAAGCTTACCGGCTCCATAGCCCAGAAGATATCCCAGTCCGTTGTGAAGAAGAACTGCCACAAAAATCACTACGCCGGATGTAAAGAAGTTTGAACCCTGGGAAGAAATAACTCCTCCTACCACACAGGCAAGTCCCAGCACTGCCACACCGGGCATAACCTTCTGAACCTCCTGAAAAGCTTTTTTCTTTCCAAGGAAACGGTTTAAAACAAATCCCAGTCCTACCGGAAGAATTACTGTCTCAATAATGGAAACAAACATTGGAAGTCCTTCCACATTGATCTTGGTTCCACTGGCAAGGAAAGAAACAAGAAGAGGTGTCATAATGGGAGATAACAGGGTGGAAACAGTTGTCATACCCACAGAAAATGCCACATCTCCTCCACACAGATAAGACATGATATTTGAGGAAACACCACCGGGACAACAGCCTACCAGAATCAGTCCCAGGGCAATGGCATCCGGAAGCTGAAGCATTTTGCTGATTCCAAGCGCAAGAAACGGCATGATCAGATACTGGGCTGCCGCGCCAATGCAGATATCAAACGGACGCTGCGCCAGGATTTTAAAATCCTCTGCGGTCAGTGTCAGTCCCATACTGAACATAATAATACCGATGATCATAGACTGACTGGTAAATTTGTTTCCAACCATGTCTGTAAACAGCTGATAGTTTACCCAGCCCATCAGCTGCGGAACCAGAAAAGTAACCACTGCAATTGCAATCACTACCGCAGAAGTATAATCTGATAAGAATTTGCCTGCCTTTTGTAACGTTTTCATAATGCTTCCTCCATTCTTTGCGCAAGCACCAAAAAATCCCCTCCGGCTTCTGCCGGAAGGGACGAATAGAATCCGCGGTACCACCCTGTTTCTGCATAAAACTGCAGCTCTCACGTACTTCATACGTTTTCCCTGTAACGGAGGATTCCGGCATGACTTACTGTTGTTTCAGTCAGCTCCTTCGAGATGATATCCATATTCCCTGGTATATCTGCTTTCACCAAACGCAGATTCTCTGAAATACCATTACGGAACACAGCTTTGTTCTCTTCATTGGATTTCGGTGCTTTATCACATTAATTTATTGTTATGTTAGATATTATAATCCTATTTTTCCAAAAGTCAAGAACTTTTTATTTTTATTACTGTTCTTTTCTTTCCTGCTGCATCCGAAAATACCTCTCCAGCAACCTCCCAAAATAACTGTTATTCCGAAAATAAAATTTAAAGGAACCTCCCTTAAAGAGTCCGTATTGTTTCTATAATATTCTGTTTTTTTAACGTATTCAACGAGACTTTTACCGTACCCCAGATAACCCCAAAAGACACTACGATCGTGATCAGAATGGCTCCCCAGGGCATATGAAAGGAAATAGGAAAAACTCTTTTTACACAGTAACCCATAATAAGAACAAGAACCACTCCCACCGGAAGTCCTGCGATCAGTGCCTTTCCGGAACAGAGGATACTTTCTATATTCAGCATTTTTTCCAGCGACTCTGCAGTAATTCCCACACTTTTCAGAACTGCCAGTTCCCTTGCCCTTATCCTGATCTGGAAGCTGACTGCGCTGATCACATTGAGAATCCCGATCAGTCCCAGCAGGAATACAAACGCATAAATGAAAAAAGCTGCAAGCACAATGGCAATGTTCATAAATTTTGAATAGTCCTCAGCCCCATAGACCCGGGTGACATATCCGGCTTCTGCATACTCCATTCCATTCTGCGGAAAATAATTTTCCAGAACCTGTCTGGCATACTCCATATATCCATTTTCATTCTCCGGCGTAGTCATCCAGTTATATCCTCTTACGTCTCCATAAGGAACAACAATACGGATTGGGTTTGTGTTCGGATACAAAAGCTGCTTCGGAATCTCTTCCAGGCTTAAAACAGCATCAATCTTTATCTCCTTGCTGCTGCCATCTGCTTTTTCCAGTTTCAGAGAGGTAATGGATTCCGGCAGAGGCTCAACGTGTCTTTCTGTTCCGTGATCATTATACTTATAATCGTTCAGCAGCAAAATCCCACCATACTTCACTCCTGCCTGTTGGCACAATTCTCTGTAATGCTTTTTATCCAGTACGATTCTTTCCACATCCAGCAGCATTTCTCCATGCTCTTCTGCAATTTCTTTTTCCAGCGCTTTCTGCATTTCCGTAGTCAGATCCTCAGAACTTAAAGGAGTATCATAAGTTGCATAGTCCACTCCGCTTCCGTATACTTCTGTTCCTTCATATTCTGAAAGTTCTGACAGGATTTCCTCTGCAAGCTCTGAGCTGATGGTCTTTGCATGTTCCTCTCTCCGACCGGTTTCCGGATTGATAGTATATTTACGATTTGCAGAATAGTCAGCCACCACAGAATATCCATAATCAAACGTCATATATTCCTGCACCCCATCTGCAATCTCTTTAAGGCCACTCATGGAAACAAGTAAGATCATACTGGCAGACAGAGCCATAACCGCAGATTTCATCTGTTTTCGATTAGAGGCAACATTCTTACGGGCAAGCTGGTATTCAATCCCCCTTTTTCCGTTAATCTGAATTTTTGTATGAACATTCATGTTCTCTCTGATTTCTCCGCCGTTTCTGAGACAGACAAGCGCTGATACTTTCATGGCCTTTTTTGCCGGAATCATAGCTGCCAGAAAAACTGTACTACCGGAAATCAGAACAGCTGCCAGAAGAGCCACCGGAGAAAAAATAAAGGACAGCTTAAAATTTACCTGCTTGATCATAACTCTTACCAGAGTATTCATCTCTTCCATAAACTGATTTGAAATTCCGATCCCCACAAAGCTGAGAACATACCCCAACACAACACCCAATGGAATTGCCACAACACACAGAAGCAGACATTCATACATTATGGTTTTATATATCTGCTCCTTTGTAGCTCCCACACATTTCAGAGTGCCAAACTGAGCCATCCGTTCATTGGCGCTCATCCTGAAAACATTTGAGATCACGATCACAGACATTGCAATGATCAAAGTCCCCAGAATTACCACCGGCACCAACAAAAGCAGGGTATATGCGCCTCCAAAATCTCCGTAATCCTCCCCCAGGAACCCCTGAACCATGGTATTTCCGCTTACCGCAAAATTAATCACTGCCGTAAGAAGAGCCGTGGATAAGCAGATTGCTGCAATGGTGATCACAGTTCTGGATTTTTTTCGTTTGATCTGGCTGTAAGCCAGTTCGCACAAAATATTCATCCTCGTATCACCTCATCTCTTATGATCCTTCCGTCACTGATTGTAAGGATTCTGTCTGCCTGCAGCGCAATATTTTCATCATGGGTGATCAGGATCAATGTCTGGCCGGCTTTTCGATTTGCAGCCATAAGAAGTTCTATCACTTCCCTTCCTGATCTGCTGTCAAGATTTCCTGTTGGTTCATCCGCCAGAATAAAAGCCGGATCATTAATAAGGGCTCTTCCTACCGACACTCTCTGCTGCTGACCTCCGGAAAGCTGTCCCGGCAAATGTTTTCTCCTGTGGGATAACCCTGTCATTTTCACGATTCTCTCCAGCTTTCCTGCATCCGGTTTTCTCTGATCCAGAAGGCAGGGCAGCATAATATTCTCATCTACGGTCAGATTTGGAATAAGATTATAGAACTGATATACAATGCCAATATTTCTGCGCCTGAAAATTGCCATTTCACTTTCATTCATGTCAAAAATCTTTTTTCCGTCGATCACCACACTGCCGGAGGTGGGACGGTCAATTCCTCCCAGCAGATTCATCAAAGTGGACTTACCGGACCCTGACGCCCCAACAATAGCAACAAATTCGCCTTTTTTTACCTGAAAGCTCACATGGTCAAGAGCAATGACCTGATTTTCTCCGCTGCCATAAATTTTTGTCAGTTCTTTTACTTCCAAGACTTCCATACTTTACCTCTTTTCTCATTTTTCCGGTCATAGCATCTGTCTGACCGCTTTCATATTCATGATAAATAAGAAAAGTGACTCTTCCGTGACTATTTATAAAATTTCATCACAAATGTAGTTCCTTCTTTTTCCATACCGGACTGTACTTCAATTTCCCCATTTTGAGCCCGCATAATAGAAAGAGCCAGAGGCAGGCCGATCCCATATCCATTTTCTTTATGAGTACCCTCAAATCTCCGGAACAATCCCGCAATCTGATCTTTTTTCAGCCCTTTTCCCTGATCTGTAACTGATATCCAGCAATAAATTGGATTTTCTCCTGAGTCCACCAGAATTTCACTGTTTTCGTCCGAACATTCTGAAGCGTTTTTTAAAAGATTGATAAGGGCCTCTGTTGTCCATTTCCTGTCACAGACAAGCTGTATATCCTCCTTTAACTTCACCGTCTGATTTCGGATATCCAATATGATCTCTATGGATTCCATAGCATGATCCAGAAGCTCCCCCACCTGTACCTTATCTTTATGAAAATTTACGTTCATGGAATCGATTTTTGCCATTTTCAGAAGCGCCGTTACCAGCCACTCCATATGCCGCACTTCTTTTTTGATGCAAAAAAGAAATTCTTTCTGTTTTTCCTCCAGGGCATCTTCCATAAGCTCAGTCATCAGAAGAATCGATGAAACCGGCGTTTTTAACTGATGAGAAATATCAGATAAATATTCTGACAGATGTTCTTTTTCTTCTATCGCAGCACTTCTCTGCTCTCGCTCCAGGTTCATCAGTGTATAAATATCATTTTTAAGAATACTCCAGGAACCTTCCTTCTCATCCCTTGGATCAAAACATTCTCCCTCAATGGCTTTCTGGATTCCCTGTGAAAGTTCCAGAATCTCTTTTTTACTGATCCACACGATATCCAATCCCCCTGACTGTTGAAATCTGAACAGCATTTCCCAGCTTTTTCCGCAAACGCTTCACATATACCGTCAGCGTATTATCCTCCACAAAATCTCCACTGATATCCCAGATCCGTTCCAGAAGCTGCTCTCTTGTAAGAAGAATGGATGGATTTTCCGCAAAAATAAGCAGCAGGCGATATTCCAGAGCGGTCAGTGAAATCTGCTGATCTTTTACAAATACTTTTCCTGCTTTTGCATCAATCAAAGCCTCCCCCAGCCTCAGAACCTGCTGTTCCTCTGTTTTTATCTTCAACGTCCTTTTGATCCGGACCATCAGTTCTCTCATCCGAAAAGGTTTCGTAATATAATCAGCAGCGCCGTCTTCCAGCGTCCGGACAATTTCATCCTCATCATCAACCACGGTCAGATAAATTACCTTTGTCTGATCTGTCTGAAGCTTTTGTCCGATTTCTTTCCCCAGCCCGTCCGGAAGCTGCATATCCAGAAGCGCAAGGTCAAAGTGGATATTCTTTATTTTTTCAAAGGCCTGGGAAATTTCTCCACACTGAGTCACAAGATAGCCCTCTTTTTCCAGCGCATAGCTCAGACCCGCCGCAATAGAAGAATCATCCTCCACCATCAATATTTTATAAGCCATAATTCTGTCACCTCTGTTGTTTTAATGGTTTTCAAATCTGCTTCTCCTGCCTCCATTCCGGAACAATACTGCCATTTGCCCGGTATTACTCCATAAAAACATTTTTATCCGATGTGATTACTTTAACATAGATCTTGAAACCCAACAACTACCTATCTTTTTTATCCCTTCTAATTGTCACTGAACCTTTTTTGTGCTATGATAAATCCAGATTATTTCTTCACCTGTTCACAGCGGTGCAATACTGTTCTGCGGACAGAGCTTACATCTCAGAAAGGACTGAACAACATGAGCGATTACAGACTTGAAACCAAATGCCTCCACGCAGGCTACACTCCTTCCAAAGGAGAACCTTGTGCGCTTCCGATTTATCAGAGCACCACTTTTAAATACGACACTACAGATGAAATGGGGCAGCTTTTTGACCTGAAGGCTGAAGGTTACTTCTATACACGACTTCAGAATCCCACCAACGATGCCGTTGCTGCCAAAATTGCCGAGCTGGAGGGCGGTGTTGCAGCGCTTCTCACCTCTTCCGGACAGGCTGCAAACTTCTATGCAGTATTTAATATCTGCGAGGCAGGAGATCACGTGGTAGCTGCTTCCACCATTTACGGCGGAACCTTTAATCTTCTTGCTGTTACCTTCAAAAAACTTGGCATTGACTGTACCTTTGTGGACACAGATGCTTCTGCTGAAGAAATTGCAGCTGCTTTCCGCCCTAACACCAAGGCTCTTTTTGCAGAAACCATTGCCAACCCAGCTCTTGTAGTTCTGGATATTGAAAAATTTGCCAATGTTGCCCATCAGCACGGAGTTCCTCTTATTGTTGACAATACCTTTGCCACTCCTGTCAACTGCCGTCCCTTTGAGTGGGGCGCTGATATTATCACCCACTCCACCACCAAATATATGGACGGTCACGGACTTCAGGTAGGAGGCGCTATCATTGACAGCGGAAACTTTGACTGGGAAGCTTACGGTGACAAATACCACGGTCTTACCCAGCCGGATGAATCCTATCACGGAGTTGTGTATACAAAGCAGTTTGGCAAAAAAGCCTATATCACCAAGGCAACCTCCCAGCTTATGAGAGATCTTGGTTCCATTCCTTCCCCCAACAACTGTTTCCTTCTGAATATCGGACTGGAAACACTTCCTCTCCGTATGGAACGCCACTGCAGTAATGCACAGAAAACAGCGGAATTCCTTGCATCACATGAGAAGGTTTCCAAGGTTATTTACCCGGGACTTCCCGGAGACAAATACCATGCCCTTGCAGAAAAATATCTGCCTAACGGCTCCTGCGGCGTAATCTCCTTTGAGCTGGAAGGCGGACGCGAGGCAGCAGTACGCTTCATGGACAGTCTGGATCTTGCCAATATCTGCACCCATGTTGCAGCATCTAAGACCATGGTTCTCCACCCGGCAAGTCATACTCACCGTCAGATGAAGGATGAACAATTACGGGAGGCCGGCGTTTCCCCGGGAATGATCCGCTTGTCTGTAGGAATTGAACATATTGATGATATTCTTGCTGATATGGAAAAAGCTCTGAAAAACGCCTGAATGATCATATAGTAGCTTTATCAAATACATAAAAAGACTGATAAGCAATGTTCCATCATAAGAACGCTGTTTATCAGTCTTTTCGTTTTCATAAAAAAGCTGCTGAAATTCTCCACAGCTCAGATTATGTTTTACAGGCTGCCTTCCACCCCTACAAGAACGCCTCCGCTCTCTGCATAGTAACTGCAAAGTCCCCTGGCTTCATACACAAGGATCTCTGCCTGTGGAAACCGCTCCAGTATCAAATCTTTAATCTTTTCTGCAAGGGAAAGATTATCTACATGGCTGATCCGGATCCTGCCTTTCTGAAATCCTGTTTTGGTGATCTCCCTGAGAAATTCTTCCACTACTTTTTTTCGTCCTCTGCACTTTGCAGAAGGCTCCAGGGTTCCCTCCTCGCTGGCAGTTCCAAAAACACTGATTCCCAGTACCCCTGCGGCTGCGGCAACCACTTTGCTCACTCTTCCATTCTGTGCAAGATTATGTAAAGACTTCAGTGCAAAAAACAGTCTTGTTTTTTTCATATATTCGCATCCCAGTCGTACCACTTCTTCAAACGTTTTTCCCTCTCTGTCCAATTCTGTCAGTTTTTCCATAAGAAGTCTCAGCTCCGGCCCTGCACTTAAGGTATCAAATACATGGATCTTTGCTTCCGGATGTGACTGCTGATACATATCCTTTGCCACCAGGGCTGAATTATAAGTTCCGGAAAGCGTGCTTGTCATTGTTCCCACATAAATAACATCTGCTCCCTCAAAAGCCTTCAGCCAGCTTTCCACTCCGGGACAGGCAGTGCATGATTTTCCTTTATAACCTGCCAAATCCTCAGTCATTCCTTTTACATCTAAATTTTTATCATCCACATAGTCCCTGGCATCTGTGGAAATTGTAAGCGGAACCGCCACAAAATCCACGCCTTCCATCTGAAGCATATCACTGCAGGAGTCCGCAATAAATCTTGTCATTGTATCATTTCTCCTAACTCTGTATTTTTATCAATACCTGTCATTGTATTCTATCTCTGTACATGATACAATTTACAAAATGTTTCTTTTTGTAAGGAAACCGCAAAATAAGAACTATTCGAGGGATTTACATGGAAAATACAACTTATTCCGGCAGCAGATACAAAACCGGTCAGAAAACAGAACGTTCTCTTTTTACCCGCATGTGCATTGGAGAAGCCATTATTGAGCTTATGCAGGACAGAGGGATGAGCGGTGTAAATGTTTCCGCAATTGCCAAAAAATCCGGGGTATCCCGTATGACGTTTTATTATTACTACGATTCTGTTCAGGAAGCCCTTACTGATTATATGAAAGAGATTGTTGCAGACTATTTAAAGGCAAGAAAAAATACTCCCGGTCTTGGAAGTTTCCAGGAGTATTCCCATGTTGTCTTTTCCCTTAAATTCTTTGATCAGTACAAAACATTTTTTCTGACAATGACACAAAACGGACTGCATTCCATTCTCATGGACGGAATCAATGAATTTATGCTTTCTTATCTGTCAAAAGAAACTGCACAGTCTTTATATGACATCTATTATTATGCAGGCGGCCTGCTGAATACTTTCCTGAAATGGGAGGAAAACGGTCAGAAAGAAAGCGCGGAAGAGGTTGCCAGAATCATCTGCCAGCATACACAGAGCGAAACATACAGATCATAAGTTTACTGGATCAAATATACATCTGTATAATAAACGCCCTTTGACTCACCTTCCTCATGAGTTGCCACATAAATATCAATACAGTTGGTCTTAATAGCTCCTCCACAGTCCTCTGCCACATATACCTGCCCGTTGATCACTACCTGACTTCCATAAGGAATCTGGGACGGGTCAACTGCTATCGTATGATTTGTGGTTGCTGTTACACCTGTAGATGTAATCCCGTTGGCCCACGGACCGCAGCAGATACTGCATGGACAGTAATGTGTGATCCGGAAAGTTCCCAATGGCTTCAGATTCGCATCCGAGGAGGCTGCAACCGGTGTTCCCACCTGTACTCCGTTCACTTGGCTAATGCTTCCACCTGCCTCCACTGCTTCTGCAAAAACACCTTCTCCACTGCTTTTTGAAAGCGTTCCCGCATCCAGCTTTTTATCAATCCCTGCATCTGCAGTCTGTACCGTTTCCGGAAGATCCAGGGCGCTGGTTGGGATATAGCCGGTCTGTTCTGCCCCGTTTTCATCCTCATAGGAAATTCTGCTCCACACTTCATTTACAGTCCCTGTACGCTTCACCTGATCAAGCTCCAGTACCTCTCCTACCACTTCTCCGTCTTTTCTGCCCGGATAGTCAAGAATACTGCTGTCTGTTTTTACCTCCACCTGATCGTCCTCCGGCTGGATCTGAATATCAGGGCTGAGCATCTGATTCTGTATGTAACCGATCACTTTACTTCCGTTTTTTTCCACAGAAACTTTGCTCCAGTTATTATCACACACAGCGCTTCTGGAAACCTCATCTCCAAGACTGACCTCTGCAAGCTCCTCCCCTCTGTCACCTGGCACTGACCGGAGCGCTGCAGTCCTGGCAGTTACATAAAGAACATCGCTGCATGCCGCAACCTTTACAGAATTCCCCTGTCCGTCATCCGTTTCAAAAGTGTGTATGGTTTTATTTTCTTTCTGATCTTCCTGCATCACTGTTTCATAATCAGCAACATCCGCATAAACAACAGTTCCTCCCCAAAAAAGAACCGCTGATAACAGAAGAAGACAGAACCTGTTTTTCATGCTTTTTCACCTTCTCTTTCTGACTGCGCTCCCGTAACATTCAAGTTTCTTTACCGACACAGCCTTTCTGTCACTTTCCGGTACAACGGATACTCCATCTTTGCTATATTGAAATAGAATCATGTTTCATATTCGTTGTAATCAGTTGTTCTGTGATACTTCCTACAAATCATACCACAGACCTTTTCTATTTTCAATTTTCCAAGTGATGTTCACCAATTTTTAAGACTTTCATAATAATTCTTTTCTTTTCAAAACAGGGTTTTCTCGATACAATAATGCTATGAATACATCAGATAAAAAAACTCTAAAAACACAACAGAATCGTTCCACTGCCGGGCATAAAAAAAGCCGGTCTGTATCGTCAGCCCGTACACCTTCTGCCAGAACTCAGAACAGAACGGTTAAAAACCAACCCTCTGTTTCCAGTAAAAAAAGAGTTTCCGGTAAAAAGCCCAGTCCTTCTGCCCGACAAAAAAGGGCCTCCAGATCCAACCGGGAGATCCGCACGCACCGCAGAAAACAGCTAAGACAAAAGAAGGTAAGAATACAGAAAATATTCCTTGGAACAGCCGCAATCATTCTGCTTTTTGCTGTCATAGGGGGAATCGCTGTACTGAAGCAAAAGCCGGAAGAATTTCTTGCCATTAATTCTGCCTGTGAATCCTATCGTCAGGATGTGGAAAATATTGCCGCCGAATACGAAATGTCCGATTATACGGACCTGATCCTTGCCCTGATGATGCAGGAAAGCTCTGGCAGCGGTCCTGACGTCCTTCAGTCCTCTGAGGGCGCATACAACAAACAATATCCCCAGGTTCCCAACGGAATCACAGACACTTCATACTCCATTGAATGTGGTATCCAGGAACTGAAATATGCAATGGAAAAGGCAGGTGTATCCAATCCCTCAGATCTAAACAGAATCCGTCTTGCTCTTCAGGCTTATAATTTCGGTGCAGATGCTTACTTCACTTACCTGAAAAAGAATGGCATCACCTCCTGGTCTGAAAAAACTTCAGAAGCTTTTGCCAAAATGGCCAGCGGCGAAACTGCTCGTTCCGAGGATGATCCGTTTTATGAAACTGCCGGCCCGTGGGATTACGGCGACCAGAAATATCCGGAGCATGTACTGAGGTATTATCATCCGTGAATTTTTTCTGCTCTTCAAGGATGAAGGGAAGGAAAAATTCAGATTAGCGTCTATCCCAAAATCCAATAATAAAATACGGTATTTTATGATAATTTACGATTTTCCCTTAAACTTCAAAAAACCCTTGAAAATGCCCATATCCTGGGATTTTCAAGGGTTTTAAAATTCATGTTATCTAGGAAATTAGTTTCCCATCTGTTTTGCAACCTCAGCTGCAAAATCCTCTTCCTTCTTCTCGATTCCTTCTCCGGTTTCGAAACGAACGAAGCCTTTGATTACAACGTTTGCGCCATTCTCTTTAGCAACCTGCTCTACATATTTAGCAACAGTCTGTTTTCCATCCTCTGCTTTAACGTAAACCTGGTCAAGAAGGCAGATTTCTTTCAGCTCTTTGTTGATACGTCCGGTGATCATGCCCTGGATAACCTTCTCCGGTTTCTGAGACTCTTTCGGATCGTTCATGATCTGAGCAAGAAGAATCTCTTTTTCATGAGCGATGTAATCAGCGCTCACTTCAGAGCTGTTTGTGTACTGTGGTTTCAGAGCTGCGATCTGCATTGCAACGTTCTTAGCCATTTCTTTTACAGCATCGTTTACAACGTCTGCCTCTACGTCAACAAGAACTCCGATTTTTCCGCCCATATGTGTATAGGAAGCAACAAAACCGTTCTCTTCTTTTACCTGAGCAAATCTTCTGATGTTCATGTTCTCGCCGATAACTGCGATCTGAGCTGCAAGAGCTTCTTTTACAGTCTGCTCGTTGTTCAGTGCCCATGGCTCTGCAAGGAAAGCTTCGATATCAGCTGCTGTAGTAGTAAGTGCCTGTGCAGCAACGTCTGCAACATAGCTCTGGAATTTTTCATTCTTTGCCACGAAGTCTGTCTCTGCATTAACCTCAACAACTACTGCGCTCTTAGCATCCTCTGCAACAACAGTCTTGCAAAGACCCTCTGCTGCTACACGGCTTGCTTTTTTCTGAGCAGTTGCAAGTCCTTTTTCACGAAGGAATTCTACTGCTTTATCCATATCGCCTTCTGTAGCTGTAAGAGCTTTCTTACAGTCCATCATTCCGGCGCCGGTCATTTCTCTTAACTCTTTTACCTGTGCTGCTGTAATAGCCATCTCTATTTCCTCCTGGATATTTTTAATCTGAATAATTTAATAAAATTACTCTTCTACTGTCTCAGCAAACTCCTCAGACTCTGCCTCGATCTCACCGTCAGCCTCAGCTGTACCCTGGTTTGCCTCGATAACAGCGTCTGCCATCTTGGAAACGATGAGTTTTACGGCACGGATAGCATCATCATTACCCGGAATTACATAGTCAAGTTCTTCCGGATCACAGTTTGTATCACAGATACCGATAAGCGGAATACCTAATGTATGAGCTTCCTGTACACAGATTCTCTCTTTTTTCGGGTCAACGATGAAGATAGCGTCCGGAAGACGTTTCATCTCTTTGATACCGCCAAGGTTTTTCTGCAGTTTTGTAAGCTCTTTTCTTAACTCAATAACTTCTTTTTTAGGAAGCACGTCAAATGTTCCGTCAGCCTCCATAGCCTCGATCTCTTTCAGTCTTGCAATACGGCTCTGGATTGTCTTGAAGTTTGTAAGCATACCGCCAAGCCATCTCTCGTTTACATAGAACTGTCCGCAACGCTCTGCCTCAACTTTGATAGCGTCCTGAGCCTGTTTCTTTGTTCCTACGAAAAGGATGTTTCCGCCGTTTGCTACGATGTCAGCGATTGCATTGTAAGCATCGTCAACCATTCCTACAGACTGCTGAAGGTCGATGATATAGATACCATTTCTCTCTGTGTAGATGTACGGAGCCATTTTAGGGTTCCATCTTCTTGTCTGATGTCCAAAATGAACACCTGCTTCCAAAAGCTGTTTCATTGAAATAACGCTCATGTTTTTGTTCTCCTTTTTTGGTTAAATTCTTCCGCGCAGATCATTTTCTATCTGGACCCCGCCGTCACACCGTATGGGCACCATCCTTCGGAATCTCCACGCGTGATTATTTTGCAACTCTTGGAGTATAACACACAAAAACCCTCTGTGTAAAGAGGGTTTTCCTGTTTTCGGCTGTATTTTCAACATTTTTTCTATTTTCCCGTGGAAGAGCAGCCTGCATTTTTTAATTTTTGTACTTCTTCCGCTGTCAGAGGACGGTATTCGCCTTTTTTCAGCTGATCCGGAAGTGTAAGTGGTCCCATTGAGAGTCTTTTCAGATAAATCACAGGCTTTCCCACTGCCGCCATCATCCGCTTAACCTGATGAAATTTTCCCTCGCTGATAGTAAGAAGCAGCTCTGTATAGCTTTCCGGAAGATTTTCTGTTCGTACCCGGCGCAGCAGTTCCGAATTTTCCATGTCACTGCCATCCCGGGGAAAAAGCTGTACTTTTGCCGGAAGGGTCAGTCTTTTTTCTCCAATGTCAATCCCCTGCTCCAACTTTTGTCTGTCCTCTTCTGTTATTGCGCCTTCCACTCTCACAAAATATGTTTTTTCCACATGGCGGGCCGGTGATAAAAGATCATGGGCCAACGCTCCATCGTCTGTGATCAGAAGAAGGCCTTCTGTATCTTTGTCCAGACGACCTACCGGAAACATTCCCTTTCTCGGTTCCGTGATCAGTTCCATCACGGTTCTGTCATACCTGTCCTCCGTAGCGCTTACATAGCCTGCCGGCTTATTAAGAAGATAGTATACAAACTCCGGAGCCCTGGATACAGGTTCACCCAAAAGCTCCACTCTGTCCTCTTCTGTCACCTTCTGCTCCGGCTTTTTTACAGTCTGAGAATTGATCTGCACCAGACCTTTCTGTATGTATTTTTTTACTTCACTTCTGGTTCCCTTTCCGGCATCAGCCAGAAATTTATCCAGTCTCACTGCCTTACTCATCTGTTACCTCTCTTTTTTCTTCTTCAGCAGAAATCTCTGTGGGGCCGTCGGCCCCTCCTACAACCTCTGTCCTCTCCGAATTTCCTGTATCCGTCTGTGTGTTTTCTTTTTTGTCTGTACTTCTACTTTCCTGACGAACAAATTCCGGAGTACGGTCTTTCAGAAACTCTGCATAACATTCTTCTCCCTGCTCCGTCTGGAAGATCACCATTACATCCGGTTCATATTCTATCCAGGAACAATCACCAAAGGATGGATTTGCTGCCTGAACCAGAGCTTCTATCTGTTCTTTTTCCGTATATTCTGCGGTTTTTTCTTCCTCTCCTGACTCATCATAATAGACAATCTTTGCCTTTTTGATGTCTGTATCTTTAAGACTCAGAGGATATCCGGTTTCTTTAAGAACTGCAATCGTATTTTTATAAGAAGGAAACAGTTTTATTTCCCCATATGCCTGTCCGTCTGGATTTTTCTCCCCGGGAACCAGACTGTATATATCCTGGGCTACCGGAAGGGTATATCCCATTTGAAGCTCGGCAAACGGAAGTTCAAGCAAGTCTTCCGGAGCAGCTTCCTGAAAATCCTTTTTTACTGCCTCGATCAGTTTTTTCTGTTTTTCCGGCTGATCCTGGAAAATCGCATAGTCCCTTCCGTTTCCGGAGATCAAAGTAATATTGTCCAGGTATGCGGTATCCAAAGCCAGAAACTGCTCTGTTTTGTTTTTCAGATTTTCTTCCTTATAAAGAACACCCAAAAGCTCATCACATTCTTCTGTATTTACCATATAACTACGGTTCACTTTTCTGCCCGACTGAAGCTGATATCCCAATAACAGACGACGAAAAGTTCCCTCTTCTGTCTGCTCTCTTTCCTCTCTGAACTTTCTGCATTTCTGATTTTCAACAATTTTCTGAAGAACTGTATAAGTTGCATTTCCAATTCCGTCTTTTCCGGAAAGAACCGTTTCTCTTTGTTCCCATGACGTACTGTCTTTTATACGGAATGTACCGTCCGCCTGTTTTTTTACATAATCAGTCATGTCATCTGCCAAAACCATCATATCTATGTTAAGCGCTTTAATTTCTTCCTGTTTGGGAATATAGGCGTCAAAACGCAGAAGATCCTTCTGATAAATCAGCGCACACACTGCAACAAGAGCTGCCGCTGCAAACAGCTGGGCTTTTTTGGAAAAGAATGCATGAAAGTCCATCTGATACAGGGTTTCTGTCATTCCATGAGCAAGTACAGTTCCAAGCACCAGTCCAAACACACACCAGATATTCCGTGCATGACTTGTAGGAATCAAATAAAAAACAAATCCTGTTCCTATTCCACATGGCACAACAACCATAAATTTTAGCACTGTAGCCAGTTTCCCATATACCATTGGCTTTCCTGCCGCCTCAGATGGTCTGCGTATGTAGGCAATATAAGAAACAGCAAGAAAGATCAGGGTCAGCACAACCAGGACAACTGCCAGAGCCGTTCCCCGGCCCTCTCTGTACTTTTGTACAAACTCATCTGCCAGAGTAAGGGGCGATGCATAACTCTCCAGAATTTTAAAAATACCATATGGATAGCCTGCAAAAAAGGTGTCAAAAAAACTGTAGGCACAGGATGACAGCAAGATTCCCAACACCGGTCCATATAACTGCATACCGGCCAGACATAAGCCTCCCATCAGAAAATTTCCGGTCACGCAAAAAATAAGGATCACGCTGAAATACAGCATTAAATACAAAAGCAAATGAACAAAAAACAGACTGACAGCCAGTCCCATAAGTTTCAGGCTGAAAAAACCTCTTGCCGCTCCTATGCACACTGCAAAAAATTCTGCAACAGCATAAGGAATCAGGTAATACAAAAGGCCTGTATATACACGACTCCAGAACATCCGTGACCGCTTTATGGGCAGGCTATGATAAAAATCCACTTTTTTGCGGGAATAAACATAGCTGAATCCATTTATGCTGTTCATGATGGCAGCCACTGCTGCTACCATCCCTCCCGTAATAACAAGTTTTCCCTTCCAGAGACTTTCATAAAGAAGAGTCATCTGATCTTGTGTATATCCGGCAGCGCTCCAGTTTCCTATCATAAGAAGCAGAACAACCGGAAATGCAAGGAAAAGTCCAAGGCTTAAAAAAGCAGGAATCCAGCTTTTGCCACGGGAAACCGTTTTTACATATTCAGAAGAACAGATTTTTAACTTCATATCCAGCCACCTCCGTTTCACTGATAAAAATTTCCTCCAATGTCAGTGGAAGAATTTCGCAGAACAGAGGATTTTTCCCCTGTATCTTCTCCATGATCTGTTCCCGGGTCCCTCTGACTGTCAAAAGCAGCAGAGATCCCTGGTGCTCCATCTTCAATACATCCATTTCTTTCTGAAGCTGACGTTCCTGCTCTTTGTCTTTCAGTACACACTGGATCTTATGGATATGAAATTTCATATCCTCCAGATCTCTGGAAAGCAGGATTCCTCCTTTGTACAGAAGTCCCACATGATCACAGATATCCTCCAGTTCTCTCAGATTGTGAGACGCGATCACCGGTGTAAATTCCCTGCTCATGATCTCTGCTGCAAAAAGGCTTTTTACTGCCTGGCGCATAACCGGATCAAGTCCGTCAAAAGTTTCATCACAAAGCAGATATTTTGTCCCTGCGCTGACTCCAAGAAGCACAAGGAGCTGTTTTTTCATTCCTTTTGAAAAAGTGCTGATTCTTTTTTTATCATCCATGCGAAACTGTCTCATAAATTTTGAGAATCTCTGTACATCGAATTTCGGATAATAATATCTGTAAAAATCCGCCATATCCCGTGGTGTGTAATCCGCCGGAAAATAACTGTCGTCCGATATGTAAAAAAGACTTGATTTTGCGTTCTCATTATCATATACACATTCGCCGTCTATCTGTATTTCTCCCTCATCCGGCTTCAGGATTCCTGCTGCCATACGAAGAAGTGTACTTTTACCTGCGCCATTGCTTCCCACCAGACCAAAAACTTCTCTTTCTCCTATTTCAAGAGAAATTTTATCTGCTGCTTTGACAGTGCCAAAGGATTTACTGCAGTTTTTTATCTCTATCATTGGTCTTCCTCCTCATAACAGACGTTTATTGCCTGCACCATCTCTTCCATCTGTACACCCAGGTTCTTTCCTTTGCGTACAGTCTGCATAAATTCTTTGTGATAATCTTCTTTTTTTATTTTCAATATCTGATCAGACTCTGCCACAAAATTCCCTTTTCCCTTGACCGGATAAATCAGCCCCTCCTGCTCCAGTTCCGTATAAGCTCTCTGTATGGTATTGGGATTAATAGAAAGCTCCATGGCAAGCTGACGGACAGATGGAAGTCGGCTTCCTGCCGGAAGAGCTTCCCTATAGATCAGCATGCGAAATTTTTCTGTCACCTGCTCATAAATGGGCCTGCGATCCTGATAATCTAAAATAATAATAAGACTTTCCTCCCTTCCGGCCTACAGTGTATTAACTGTATTGATACACTTATCGTACCACACATTTACAACCAATTCAAGATTTTTATATCAAAAAACCGCCAGAAGGCCGGGCATAAGCCGCAGCGCAGTCTGACGGATATTAAAAAATAAATCTCTGTAATATTTTACATACGATCCGGTGCGGAAAATCCCAGAAGATCAATGCTTGTCTCCAGAATTCCTTTGGTCACATCAAGAAGCTTCAGGAAAGATTCCTTCTGTGCCTGATCTTCCTCGCTTAAGATCTTTGTTCCATGATAAAAGCTGTTAAATGCATTGGAAACCTCATAAATATATGCGCAGATCTTATGAGGCGCTTTTTCCTCAAAAGCATTCTCCACGGTTGCGCCGAATTTTGTCAGCTCCAGCATCAGGTTCTTCTGACTGCTGTTTACTGCCGGAAGCATCCTGATCCCTTCGAGGCTTCCTCCCTCTTCCATATAACGGTTCAGAATAGATTTGATCCGGACAATCGTATAAAGAATGTACGGGCCTGTATTTCCCTCAAAAGAAGTAAAGCGATCAATATCAAAAACATAATCCTTGGTTGCCTGATTGGAAAGATCCCCGTACTTAATTGCAGACAAACCTACAATCTGAGCTGTTTCTGTGGCATCCTTATCTTTTACACTTCTGTTTTCTACAATTTTGCTGTACATTTCCTGGTCAATATCTGCAATCAGGCGTTCCAGACGCATAACACCGCCTTCTCTTGTCTTGAAAGGCTTGCCGTCTTTTCCGTTCATGGTACCGAAACCAAGGAAAGAAAGTTTGGTGTCCTCTTTCACAAGACCGGTCTTTCTGGCGCAGCGGAACACCTGGATAAAATGAAGTTCCTGACGTTTATCCACCACATAAAGAATCTCGTCCGGCTCATAAAGTTTCATACGCTCTACGATGGTTGCGAGATCAGTTGTTGTATAAAGGGAGGCGCCGTCTGATTTTAAAAGCATACAAGGAGGAATTTCCTTCGTATCTGTATCTTCCTTTACATCTACAACAAGAGCGCCCTGATCTTCATATGCAAATCCCTGATCCTTCATTGCCTGAACCATATCCGGAATATAAGGCTGTGCGTCCGATTCCTTTTTCCACAAGTCAAAGGAAACGTTCAGATTATCATAATTTCTTTTAAGGTCTGTTACAGAAACCTGCATGATATGGTTCCAGAGAGCCATATATCCCGGTTTTCCCTGCTGCAGAAGATGAGTTGCCTCCAGGGCCTCGTTGCGGTAATCCTCATCCTCTTTGGATTTTCCGCTGGCACATGGATAAATCTCTTCCAGTTCCCCAATGGTAAACGGCGCTTCTGCAGGGTATTCTCCCTGATAGCTGTCATCAAAATATACCAGTTCCGGTTTACGGTGTTTCAACTCTGTGATGATCAGTCCCATCTGAAGTCCCCAATCGCCCAGATGTACGTCACCGATCACTTTATGACCTACAAAACGACCGATTCTCTTGATGCTCTCTCCGATAATGGCAGAACGAAGATGACCTACATGAAGTGGTTTTGCCACATTTGGTCCGCCATAATCAATAATGATCGTTTTGGGATTTTCTGCCTGGGCAACAGAAAATTTAGGATCTTCCGCCATTTCTTTCAGATAATCCGCAAGAAACTCTTCTTTTACTTTCAGATTGATAAATCCCGGTTTTACCACCTCTGCCACAGAAAATACCTGGCTGTCTTTTAAATATTCCACCACATCATCAGCGATCATAAACGGAGCTTTTTTGTATGCCTTGGCTCCTGCCATTGCCCCGTTGCACTGGAACTCACAGAGATCCGGTCTGTTGGATACTGTTACCTTTCCGTATTCCGGATCATATCCGGCTTTTTCAAAGGCTGAGGAAAGCTCCTCTGCCATAATTTCCATCAGTTTTTTCATGTCTTATGACTCCTCGTATTTATTCTTTTCTTTTTTCAGACTGTAGCCTTTTTTGTTAAAGCAACTGCAAGCGCACCATGTCCGATATGACAGGCAACACTTAAGGAAAGAGGATCCATCTGAATTTCATAATCCGGAAACATTTCCTGAACCTCTTTTTTGAATTCCTCTGCTTCCTCCCGGTTTCCTGTATATGCCATTTCAAGGCACATATCACCATTTTCTGCATATTCTGCAAACCGATTGTCAAGATCCTCTTTCAGAGCCTTCAGCATTACTCTCTTTGCCTGCTTTTTGCCTCTTACCTTAGAATAAGCATCCAGCTTTTCGCCCTGTATCTGAAGTACCGGCTTCAGGTTCAAAACTGTACCAATCGCTGCCGCAGCCGGAGTGATACGTCCGCCTTTTTTAAGATATTTTAGGGTTTCCAAAGTAATATAAATACTTGATTCCAGCTTTTCTGCCTCCAGGATCTCGCGGATCTCCGCAGCATTTTTACCTGCCTGAGCAAGAGCAAGAGCATCCAGTACGGACTGTTTCTGAGTTACAGAAATTCTCTGATTATCCACAACCTGAACTTTACCCTCATAGTCGCGGGCAAGTCCCATAGCTGTCTCACAGGAAGCGCTCAGTCCGCTTGACATGGGAATATGCACGATTTCATCATATTCCTTTAAAAGTGTATCCCACAGTCCGCAGACTTCGCCCGGATTTGGCTGCGAAGTGGAAATAGGCTCGTCTTTTTTCAGGCGCTCATAAAATTCTTCCTGAGAAAGAGTAACTCCCTCCAGATACATCACTTCATTAATATAAAAGGGCATCGGCAGAACAGAAATCCCAAGCTTTCTTCCCTCGTCCTGCGTAATGCCACTGTTGCTGTCAGTTACAATAGCAATTTTCCTCATACTGCATTCTCCTTATTTTCTTTATCCTGAAAAATACATGCTGTATACAGTTTAACATACTTTTTGGGGTATCTCAATTAAAAATTACCGCAGAGCACAAACAAACATCAAAAAGTAAACTGACAAATGAAATCAAGTAAGTTTTTTACTGAAATTAAATTTTCTTGTTTATATTTTGTACAATATACGTGTCTTGTTTTTCCTCCCAGAAAGAATTATAATACGCCCATAAAACACACTTACATGGAGGTATTATGCAGTATATCAGCCGTTATCAATCTCCTCTTGGCAAAATTCTTCTGGCTGCGGACGATATGGGACTGACAGGATTATGGTTTTACGGACAAAAATATTTTGCTCTTCATCTGGACGAAAGTCATGAGGAAAAATCATATTCTGTATTGGATCTGGCAAAGCGCTGGCTCAATCTTTATTTTTCCGGACAGGAACCGGATTTTTCTGTTCCTCTACATCTGAAAGGAACAGAATTTCAGAAAGAAGTATGGAAAATTCTTTGTGATATCCCTTATGGAACCACGGTCACTTATGGAGAAATCGCTGCTGTTCTTGCACAAAAACGAGGTCTGGAACGCATGTCTGCACAGGCTGTAGGAAATGCGGTTTCTCACAATCCGGTTTCTGTTATCGTGCCATGTCACAGAGTGCTTGGAAGCAATGGAAGTCTTACCGGATACGCCGGAGGACTGGAACGCAAACTAAAGCTTCTGGAACTGGAAAAAGTCCCCCGATACTGAGGGACTTTTTATCTGTTCTACATTTTCATTAACTTAAAACATTCTTCCAAATATTTTTACCAGAACAGCGCCTCCCGGCATTCTTCTCAGCCACTCCTGAGAAGGTTTTTCCAGCAGAATATATACCATAAAATAGGTAGCTCCTGCCAGAGCAATGGAAAGGCACAGACAAATTACATTTGACTGGATCAGTCTGTACAGGCCATAATATACAAGACCTGCCACAGCTCCCATAGGAACAGATGCGAGAATCGGATTCAGATACGCAGATCTCCACGGATTTTTGTATCGAAGATATCTTTTCATAGCTCTGTCATTCAGGATACATACAACAACCGCATAAATAATCATTGCAACCAGCAAAGAATAAATTCCAAGATCTGTAAAAAGTAACAGCAGAACAACTGCTATCACATCTACCACCAGCGCTACTGCAGCGGTGATCATTGGAATCTTTGGTCTTCCGATTCCCTGAAGCACTCCGTTTGAAATATTTGACATTCCATTTAACAGGATCGTAAAGGAACCCAGCATCAAAAGCTTTCCGGCTATACCATTGGTTCCTCCAAACAGCAGAGACACAATGGGCTGCGCAAGAACAGCCAGTCCCACTGCACAGGGAACAGAAATAAACATGGAAAGCTGTACTGTCTGGTCAATTTTTCTTCTGGTTTCTTTTACTGCGCCTGTAGCATAAAGAGCGGAAACCTCAGGTATCATAGAGGTGGGCGCAGCGCTGGAAAGTGTCAGAGGAATATTGATGATGCTCATAAAATATGTTGCATACTCCGCATACATCATACTTAACTGGTCTGCATCTGCCCCCTGCGTTCCAAGGATTTCCGAATAAAGAACCCCGTTCAGATACCCGTTTACATTATAAATAAATGCGCTGAGGATAATAGGAGATACGATCAGCATGATCAGTTTCAGAATATCCCCATATGATTTTTCTCTGTGTCTCCGATCGCTTTTTACTCTGGCACGAATGCCTTTTCGGTTCATTCCGTAAACCATTATCATAAACAAAAGCGCTGTCACTACTCCGGCAGTTGTTCCCACTGTCGAACCGGCAGCTCCCCATTTTGCCACCTGTTCAGGTGTCCCGTCTGAAAGATTTCTGATAAAAAGCCATGCCGCAAGAAGACTTACAATGGCATTAAAAATCTGTTCCAGGATCTGAGAAACTGATGTGGGAAGCATATTTCTGTATGCCTGAAAATATCCCCTGTACACGCCAAGAATTCCGGAAAGGAATATGGTAGGGGATAAAATCTGCAAAGCCAGAACTGCATTCGGCTGATTACGGGGAATAATAAATCTGGCGCCGAAAAGGCAGAAAAGAGCTACTGCTCCGCCTACCACAGCCGCATAGATCATAGATCCCCTGAATATTTTCTGTGCATTTTTGTAATCTCTTAAAGCAATCCTTTCGGAAATCAGCTTCGATACTGCCTGAGGAATACTGAAAGATGCGATCATCAAAAGGATCATATATGCATTCTGAGCAAGGCTGATATAACCCATTCCCATATTTCCAACAATAGAGGATAAAGGGCTTTTATACAAAAGACCTATGATCTTGGATATCATTGCCGCGATCATCAAAAAGGAGGCATTTCTTACAAGATTATTCTTTTTTCCCATGATGTCTCCTTCACACCTGCTCTTTATTTTCGATCTGCCAGTCAACTGGCTCCAGACCGTTTTCTCTTAAAAATTCGTTTGTCCTGCTGAAATGTCTGCATCCGAAAAATCCTCTGTACGCAGACAGCGGACTTGGATGAGGCGCTTCCAGGATCAAATGCTTCGGATTGTTCAGCATGGATTTTTTCATCTGGGCCGGACGTCCCCAAAGAAGAAATACAATTGGACGATCCTGTTCATTGAGAATACGGATTGCGGCATCGGTAAACTGCTCCCAGCCGATCCCTCTGTGAGAATTGGCCTGATGCGCCCGTACAGTAAGCACAGTATTCAGCAGAAGCACTCCCTGATGAGCCCACTTTTCCAGATATCCGTTATCCGGAATATAACAGCCCAGATCATCATGGAGCTCCTGATAAATATTTACAAGAGACGGCGGAATCTCCACATCTTTTTTTACAGAAAAACACAGGCCGTGAGCCTGTCCGTCGTTATGATAGGGGTCCTGTCCCAGAATCACCACTTTTACTTCGCTGAGCGGCGTAAAATGAAATGCATTAAACATATCTTCTGCAGGAGGAAAAATCTTTCGAGTATTATATTCCTGCATAACTGTTTTGTATAATTTAGTATAATATGGCTGATGAAACTCGCCTTTCAGCGCTTCCAGCCACTCTCCTGACAAAGGAGCCATAATTGTCACCTCTTTATCTTATTACTGAAATTCCTTTTTTCTGCCAGATATTTTCAGCTGACTGATTTCAGAGAATGGATTTCTACTTTTTATCCTGTCCAAAATCACTGAAACCAACTCGTATCTGTATCCATTTTCCATGGGCTACGTCAAGTATACCCTAAAAAACGACAGATGCAAAGAGCTTTCTTCACATCTGTCGATTTTTGTTTCTATATTCTGTATTAATTTACGCAGTCAAGAGTAAACCAGAATTCTACACCATTATCATAATTGCGAACACCGTACTCCTGATTATGGCTTTCCATGATTGCCTTAACAATAGAAAGTCCGATTCCACTTCCTCCATATTCTCTGGTTCTTGCTTTATCCACTTTATAAAACTTTTTCCAGAGATTGGGAATATCTGCTTCCGGTATTGGGCTTCCCGTATTAAACACAGTAATTTTCACTCTGTCGCCTTCAGGGCACACACAGATTTCGATTTCTCTGTCTCCATCCAGATGATTCAGAGCATTGCTGGTATAGTTGGTAACAACCTCTTCAATCCGGAATTCATCTGCCCACACATACACGGGGTTCTCTGTATCAAAGCTGACTTTTGCCTCTTTCTGCTGAATCATAATGTCCATGGACTGAAGAACACCTTTTATCAGACTTACAATGTCAAAGCGTTCCATTTTTACTTCGTCCCGGCCTTCTTCCAGATGGTTCAGCGTCAGGAGATTTTTCACAAGTTTATTCATCTTGGCCGCCTCATCCATGATCACATCACAGTAAAATTCTCTGCTTTCCGGATCATCTGAAATATTTTCCTTCAGGCCCTCTGCATATCCCTGCACAAGAGCAATGGGAGTTTTCAGTTCATGAGACACATTATTCAGAAATTCCTGTCTCTGCTGGTCAATACGGATCTTATTCTCTATATCTTTCTGAAGCTGATTATTTACAGATTTCAGCTCTGAAATAGTCTTTTCCAACTCTTCTGACATTTTGTTGAAATTTTCTCCAAGCTCATCGATCTCATTACCTGCCCTGCATTTATATTTTGCATCAAAATCAAGATTTTTCATTCTGCTGGAAAGAACCGTCAGCTCGCTGATGGGATTGGTGATCCTTTTTGTCACTGCCCATAAAATAACTGCGCTGATGGCAATGATCAGTATCCCTACAAAAAAGTAAAAGCTGTTGGAAATAAACACACTGTCACGAATGCTTTCCAGTGGAGTCCGGATCAGGAAGAAGCACCCATTGTCCAGGGTTCCCCAGCTTTCTACATAATCCATTTCCACAAATCTGTCGCTGACCTGCTGGATCACATAGGTATCTGTTGAATCCAGAATTTTTGTCCTGTCATTTTGCTCATCCAAATCATATGCATAACCAATAAGACGGGCCTGCAGCATTTTTTCATTGCCGCCTTCAGAGGCAACCTCTTTGCCATCCACTGTGATTATGATCCAGGTAAGGTTATTTTCCGAACATTCTCTTTTCAGACTGTCAGAAATTTCTGCCGTACTTTTTCCTTCCGGATCTGTTACAATCTTCAGTTTTTGAAGATCATTGACCGCAGCCTCCAGAACCTCTGTTTTTTTTGTAATATAATACCGTTCCAGAAACAGAAAGTTAATGGCAGTAATGGTACACATAGAAACCACAAGCAGTCCAATAAAGAAAAATTCCAGCTGATGCCTCAGAGAATAAATTTTCTTCTCGTGACTTTTTTCCTGTTTTTTTATCCGAAAACTCTTCTTTTCAGAAAACAGTTTCCTGCTCATGCCTCATCAACCTCAAATTTATAGCCCATTCCCCATACGGTCTTAATATACTCACCTTTTTCTCCCATTTTGCTTCTCAGCTTCTTTACATGGGTATCAATGGTACGGGCATCTCCGAAATAATCATAGTTCCATACAGAATTGAGGATTTTTTCTCTGGAAAGAGCAATCCCCTCATTTTCCAGAAAATATGTGAGAAGTTCAAATTCTTTAAAACTCAATTCCATCGGCTCTCCGTCTACAGTTGCCTGATGAGCCGCTTTATCTATAACGATCCCTCCTGCAGAAAGAATATTTTCCGCAGTATCCTGTCCTGTTCTTCTTAAAATCGCCTCTACTCTTGCCACAAGGATCTTCGGACTGAAGGGTTTGGAAATGTACTCGTCCACGCCAAGCTCAAATCCCAGAAGCTCGTCCCTCTCATCCCCTCTCGCTGTCAGCATGATAATGGGAACTTTGGAATTTTTACGGATTTCACGGCATACCTCCCATCCGTCCATTCTCGGCATCATGACATCAAGAAGAATCAGAGCAATATCCTTTTCTTTATAAAAAAGATCCATGGCTTCCTCACCGTCTCCTGCTTCCAGAACCTGAAATCCTTTTTTGGTCAGGAAATCCTTTACCAGCTTTCTCATACGGCTTTCGTCATCTACTACAAGTATTTTCAGGGCTTCCATATGAATACCTCCTGTTTTGATTTATAATGATTATAAGAGATTTTGACAGGCAAAACAATTTTTATTTTGCCAATCTTCCCGTCCTGCGCTAAAGAAGTATCCCTTCGTTCAGCCTGTCCAGATCTGCTTTTTCTCTTTTTTATTTATGATACCAGAAGTTTATGTTTCTTCTGTGAACGCTAAAACAGATTTTAAAAAAATTTTGTACTTTAAAAATATCCCGGAGAAAAATTTTCTGGCAGACTCCAGAAATTTTTCTCCGGGATTTATCATTTTATCAGCTCATCTGATAATAATGTGCATAGATTCCGTTTTTCGCAAGAAGCTCCTCGTGAGAACCACGCTCTGCAATTCCATTATCTGCAACCACAAGAATCTCATCTGCATTCCGTATGGTGGAAAGACGATGGGCAATGGTAATGGTTGTTCTGTTTTTTGAAAGCTCCTCCAAACTTTTCTGGATCCAGCGCTCACTTTCATTATCAAGAGCGCTTGTGGCTTCGTCCAGAATGAGAATCGGCGGATTTTTCAGAAATACTCTGGCAATGGAAATCCTCTGTTTCTGACCTCCTGACAGTCTTGTTCCGCGTTCTCCTACAAAAGTGTCATATCCGTCAGGAAGGGACATGATAAAATCATGGATATTTGCTTTTTTCGCAGCCTCAATAATCTCATCCATAGATGCGGATGGTTTGCCGTAAGCAATGTTTTCTTTGATGCTTCCTCCAAAAAGGTAAATATCCTGCTGCACAAGACCGATCTGGCTTCTCAATGATTCCAGAGTCAGCTTTCCAACCTCTTTGCCATCAATTGTGATCCGACCTCCGGTTACATCATAAAATCTTGGAAGCAGGGAACAGATGGTGGTTTTGCCACTTCCGGAAGGACCTACCAGCGCAATGGAACGCCCTGCAGGAATGGTAAATGAAATATTATCAAGAACCAGTGTCTCGTCATCACTGTAATGGAAGGACACGTTTTCATAGGACACCTCTCCCTTCACATCAGTAAGAGGCTCTGCATCCGGGGCATTCACAATATCCGGCTCTGTTTCCATCACGTCCAGGAAACGGCGAAATCCGGAAAATCCTTTCTGCATCATTTCGATCAGCTCCACAAGAATCTGGATAGGACTTACAAAAATGCCAATATACAAAGCATACATCGCCAGATCTCCGGCATTCATTTTTCCTCTTGCAATGAGAAATCCGCCGAACACCAAAGTCACCAGATACATCATTCCCTGAAAGAAACGGTTCCATCCCATGAAATTTCCCATACATCTGTAATTTGCGTTCTTGGAATGAAGAAAAGCCTGATTGCTTCTGCCAAATTTTTTGCGCTCTACTTCTTCGTTGGCAAAGGACTGTACCACACGGATTCCTGCCAGAGTATCCTGAAGGCTGGAGTTCACATCACCGATTTTTCTGCGGTTGTCCATAAAAGTTTCCTGCATTCTCCGGTTCTGTTTCATGGAAAATACCAGCATGATAAATACCAGGATCAGAAGCGGGATCGCCAGTCTCCAGTTAATAAGAAACAGAAAAACAAAGGAACCCACAATCTTGATCAGAGAAATAAACAGGTTCTCCGGACCATGGTGGGCAAACTCCGCAATATCAAAAAGGTCTGACACCAGCTTACTCATCATCTGACCGGAATTATTCTGATCGTAGTAGGAAAAAGACAGCTTTTCATAATGGTCGAAAAGCTGCTGTCTCATATCCCGCTCCATTTTTGCGCCCATCATATGGCCCTGATAACCCACATAATACACACAAAAACTCTGAATGACGTACATGAGAAGAAGACACAGTCCGATTGGAAGAAGGGCCTTCAGGATAGTAGAAGACTCTTCTGTAAAAATAGTTGCTGTCAGTGTTCTGAGGATCTGCGGAAATGCCAGATCCACCATACTGATAATGGCTGCGCACAGGAGATCCAGAAAAAACACTGTTTTATAAGGTCCGTAGTAACGGATAAATTTTTTAAGCGTGTACATAAATACCTCTTATCCTTTCGTTTTAGTCATACATATTATAGACGCTATCTTCACGAAATACAATCGAAAAATAGCTTCTTCCGGGTTCTGAATCCCGTCCAAAACAAAAAGAGGTATTCTCCTTACGGGCGCAGCTTCGATACCGATAATTCCAGAGTCGCATCATAAGTACCCGAATCTCTTTTCTCAAAAATCAGCTCCCCTCCATGGGCTCTTACAATCTGTCTGGCAAGCCTTAATCCCATAATATGGACTTTATCCGTCTGATTATCCATGTTCTGCACTACAAGTTCCGGAATTCCTTTTCCCGTATCCTTCACCGAAATATATATTTTTTCATTTTTTCTATACAGCTTTACCGTTACCTGACATCCATCAGGATTATGTCTTACACTGTTTCCGATCAAATTCCGCAGCGCGCGTTTAAGAAGACCGCTGTCTGCAAAAATATAGACTTTTTCCATATCTGCCGGAATCAGAAGTTCCACTTCCGGTTCCCGATTCTTTCCCTGTTCAATCTTTTCATTATAAATATCTGCCGCACACTCCCGGAGAATGAAAGTCGGAGAACATTCCTGTCTGTTCAGTGGCTGAGCTTCATATGCCAGTTTTGATGTAAGATTCAGGTCAGTGATCAGCTGCCGGATCACCATACTCTGTCTGCACACCGCATCAGCTAAAGCTTTCTCCTCCTGATCAAGGTTGGGACTTTTGGAAAGCCGATCCGTATAACCTACAATCAAGGCCAGAGGCGTACGGATATCATGTGAAACACCTGAGATCCACTCAGTTCTTGCCAGATCTCTTTTTGTAAGCTTTTGCTTCTGTTCCTGAAGAATTTCAGAAGTCCTGTTGATCTGAGCTGCCAGAACCCCCGTCATTCCCCTTTCATGCAATTTTACCTTCTCTTCCCTGGACAGTTTTTCTATTCCTCTTCCCAAAGGCTTCAATGTCTGATAAAACCGATAGCCAAGAAGAACAACAAAAAGTATAATTACAATGGCATTTACGATCAGTCCCCATTTGATATACTGAGGGATCATCATAATATTGCCCAACGTAAAGATCTCACTGTATCTGGAAAAAAATTCCGGATCCAGCCCTACTACCAGAAGCAGTTCTTCTGCTTCCCAGACTGCTACCGGATAATCATGAAGATACCATCTTGTAAATTTCGCCACATCCGAAATCGTGTACGAACGTTCAAAATCTGAAGGAAGTTTCCATTCCCAGACAACCTTCCCTGTTTCATCCAGAGCCATGCACCATTTAAAGTCCGACTCTTCCAGTTCCCGTACACCATTGGCTGACAAAGCCCAGTTTTCACCTGTTCTGTAAAATTCCTTTCCCACTTTTTCCAGAGAACTGCTCTTAAAATCCTGCTGTTCTGAAGCAATGATATTATGGTAGCCTATCGCTATAAAAACTACTATATTACTGAACAGTATGACGCTGATGATCACGCCGGCTGTAACAGAATATCTGCTGATGATCTTAAAAAGACTTTTCATGCTCTCCCTCCCGGTTCCGCTGCCAGCCGGTAGCCCAGTCCCCGGGCAGTAAGAAGCCACTGCGGATGCGAGAGATCGTCCTCAATTTTTTCTCTCAGATGACGGATATGTACCATCAGCGTATTCTCATATCCATAATAACCGTCTCCCCATGCCGCATTGCATAAAGCATCAAAAGTGACGATTCTGCCTCTGTTTTCCTTCAGCTTTAAAAGCAACGCCAGCTCCTTTGCCGTAAGGGAAGTCTCATTTCCCTGAAAACGTACAACTCCATAATCAAACAGTATTTCATGACTGCCCAGACACAGAATATGTTCCTCCTGAATTTTTTCTATACGATAGGTTCTTTTCAGTATGGCAGTAACTCTCAAAACCAGCTCCGGCGGTAAAAATGGTTTGGTGATATAGTCGTCAGCTCCAAGTCCCAGTCCAAAAAGTCTGTCTCTGTCCTCATCTCTGGCAGACAGAAAGAGTATAGGAATCTCTGAATTTTCTCTCAGTTTCTGAAACAGATGAAATCCGTCTCCATCAGGCAACATCACATCCAGAACTGCCATATCCGGATTCTCCGCCCGAAAAACCTCCAACGCCTCCTGCACGCTTTTGGCTTTTACCACATTTCGATAACCGCTCTGTTTCAAAATGTCTGCAATCATCTCCAGAAGCTCCAGATTGTCATCTACAAGCATAAGTTTACGTTCATATATATCCATAAAATCCCCCTCCCGCTTATCCATTTATTTTCTTATTATAGTTTATTTTTTTACCCATTCCAACTGCTCCTGTGCAAATTTAAGCTAAAAATAAGGTATAGTTAAGTCTCACATAAGCCTGATATTCTATACTGTCATCAATTCAGAAAATAACAATTAATTTTACAGGAGGAACTTTATATGGGACCTGTCATTACCACCGATTCTCTTACAAAAAAATATAAGGATAAAACAGTTGTAGATCAGTTGGATCTGCGTGTTCCGGGAGGAAGCATTTATGGCTTTCTCGGACCAAACGGCGCGGGAAAATCAACAACTCTCAAAATGCTTCTTGGACTGATCCGGCCTACAAAGGGAAATATCCAGATTTTTGGAAAGGAAATCTGCTCCGGGAACCGCCTGAGCATCCTCGCCGCCACAGGCTCTCTGATTGAGTCGCCTGCCTATTACGGGCATCTTACCGGAAAAGAAAATCTGCAGATCATCTGCACGCTGAAGAATGTTCCCGAAAAAGACATTTCCAGAGTTCTCTCTATCGTTCGTATGGAAGAACAGCAAAACAAAAAAGTCAGTCAGTATTCTCTTGGAATGAAACAGCGCCTTGGACTGGCCGCAGCTCTTCTGGGAAAGCCCAAGCTTCTCCTTCTGGACGAACCTACCAACGGACTGGATCCGGCCGGAATCCAGGAAATAAGGGAACTGATCTGTTCTCTTCCCGATGCCCTGGGTATTACGGTTCTTATTTCAAGCCATCTTCTTTCAGAAATAGACCAGATGGCAACTCACGTAGGAATCATCAACCAGGGAGAACTTATCTTTCAGGACAGCCTTCATGTTCTCCATGAGCACAGCCGCTCAAAAATACTTCTCCATACCTCTGATAACCAGAAAGCCCTTCAGTATCTGAAACATTCCGGCATTTCCTCACAGTGGCAGGATGGCCGGATCATGCTGAACACCCTGGAAGACAACCGGATCATGCAGGCTGTTTCTCTTCTGGTAAATTCCGGCATTGGAATTTTAAGGCTGGAAGAACGTCAGATGAGCCTGGAAGAAATTTTCCTTCATCTTAAAGGAAAGCAGGTGAGCTTATGACTTCTGTAGCACTGAGACAAATACGGGCAGAACACAAGAAGCTCCGTCATACAAAAGCCTTTCTTGTTCCACTTGGCTTTCTTATTTTTGAGACACTTTGGACAATGTGGCAGATCAACTCTACGAAGTCCTCTGACATTTCGCAGGGATATCTGATGATGTTTTACAATCTTCCTATTATAAATACGATTCTGATGCCATTAATGATATCTGTAATCGCCAGTCGCGTTTGTGATATGGAAGTAAAAGGAGATACTCTAAAAATCCTTTATACTATGCAGAAACAGGGCAGTTTTTTTGACTTTAAATATCTGAGCTGTCTCCGGTATATAACATTTTTCATTATCGGACAGGGGATCATGATTCTTTTCCTGGGAACAGTAGAACATCTGGGCGCCTTCAGTCTTTCCAGATTTTTCATATATCTGATCACAGTCTTTGCAGTCAGCGCTGTAGTTCTCTCCATACAACAAACGCTGTCACTGGTATCCCACAGTCAGCTTCTTCCTCTGGGAATTGGAATTATCGGCAGCTTTCTTGGACTTTTTTCCCTGTTTTTCCAAAAGCCTGTAGCGTATCTGGTACTCTGGGGATATTATGCGAATTTTTCTATGATTGGTATGAACTGGGATCCTGATACAAGAATTATTGACTATTATGTGATTTCCTTCCCATTATCTCGGTTTTTGATTTTTCTGGCAGCAGGCGTTTTAATTTATATGATCTGTCGCATGATTGTTGTAAAAAAGGAGGTTTAATCTATGCTTACCCGCTGTATTCTTGCCGAGCGCAGAAAGCTTCATCATTCCCTGATCCTTCCTGCGTGTATTCTGATTCCCATCATCCCGGCAATCATGGGAACCTTTAATTATCTTCAGAATCTGGAGATTTTAACCTCTCAATGGTATTCTCTCTGGACACAGCATACTTTATTTTATGCAAGTTTCTTTTTTGCACCGCTGATTGGACTTTACTGCTCCTATTTATGGCGTCTGGAACATCGAAACAATAACTGGAACTCCATTATGACTGCTCCTGTTCCTGTATGCTGTATTTATTTCGCAAAGCTTGCCATTATCCTGGCAATCACACTTCTGACACAGCTCTGGACAGGAATCTTATATCTGATCTGCGGAAAAATAGCCGGTCTTCCCGGATTGTTTCCTCCTGATATTTTTTTATGGCTTCTCCGAGGTACTGTAGGGACACTTCCCATATGCGCTCTTCAGCTGTTCCTTTCTATGAAAATACGAAGTTTTTCCATTCCTATTGCTGTTGGGCTGGTGGGAAGTGTTCTCGGCACAGTACTAAACAGTAACGGGGCAGGTTTCTTCTGGCCCTATTGCCTGATGCTCCTTGGCATGAACGCCAACAAATCTGAGAATGCCATGTCCGGTGAACTGCTGACATTTCTTATTTCTGTATGCCTGTTTACCATTATATTCAGCGCCGCATCCATATGGGAGCTGAAACACAGAGATATCCATACCTGAATAGAAACTTTTGTTATCCTCGTAATATAACGGATAAGTTCCCATACTGGGAACACTCTGTCCTTTTTGCTCTTAAGCCCTGGAAAAACAAAATCCTGTCTGGAAGAAAAACAAAAACCACCCTTGACATATGACTGAATTTCTTCTAATATATAAAGACAGAAAAGCTTACGTTCGTCTGTTTACCAGTAATCATCTTATTTCTAAGGGCTTGTACTGGTTTCGACGGGGGCTTTGAAGTTGGGGAAGCCATCCGCAGACTCCTGGACTGCGTACCAACCGGGAACCTAAATATAAACGCAAACGAACAGTACGCGTTAGCAGCCTAATTGCTGCTCGTCAGCCCTGATGCACTCACACATCAGGAACCTGGCGCCAACTATGTGAGAAACCTTGCCGGGTAAGCTTTGCCCCGGTAGATGTA
>Stewie_p2__coassemble_985_pt1 | contig 63380 bp, 51 predicted proteins | sample Stewie_p2__metabat2_high_PE_008 | metagenome-assembled genome bin Stewie_p2 | reverse complement strand
CAGGCATCCCTACGTTGGCATTATCCAAATCAGGTTATCGGTCGAAGGTCATACCTTCCTCTCAGCCTGTCATACAAGCTCCCGTCTGCTTTATTTAGTTTTCCTGTTTATTATAGGTTACCATTCACAGTAATCTGTGAACTGTAATTATTATATACTTTTGTAGTGTAAATTACAAGATTTTTATTTTCGTTAAATCCCTTCCATATTCTGTTATTTTAGATTATCCGAGCATTTTTCTAAAAAGATATTATTTTTGTAGTTTCTTTAAAATAATATTAATCATTGTTTCATATCACATAGATAAATTACTCTTTGAGTTATATAATTCATATCCCCCTCGTTTTCCGGAAACAGTAATATGGAAACACTTATATAAAAAATTATTCTGCATTTCATTATTTTTAATAAATGGTCTTACATAATGTCTAAACTTTCAAAATAACTTTTTCTTGTTTGATCTGTGAATACTCATCAATTTCTTTTTGCCAGCATTTCAATTTTTCCTCTGTAATTTTATTTCCTTTCCCCATTCGTTCCATATCAGCAATCCGTTCTTCTATGGTACGGATATGCCCGATTTTTTGACTTCCGCAACAGGACAAAAAGGCAGATAAACTTGATGATAATTCTCTATTCTTTGTTGGCATATCATGGTAACAAAAATATATTTTCCCTGTATTATCTCCGGATAATCCAATTAAAAGATGATCTCCCAACGAATTAATTGCAACAGGAAACAGATTATTATGGATCACATCCAAAAACAATGGTGTGTTTTCAAGCATCGAAATATTATAATTACAATCTGCTTTACCCAAACCATAAAACCCTTGAATATCTGAGGAAATCCCCTTAAGCCGGAAGACTGTGTCAGGAGTTTTTCCTCCATTATATTTTTGTAAAAATATTCGATATTCCTCAGGAAAAATAAGGCTATAACGGTTTTCCATTTCTTGAATGGCATTCTCAATATTTTCATTGTTAAATTTTGATATTAACATCTCTGCACACTTCCATCCCTTAAAAATCTTTCAGTCATTCTGCTTTTATTAAGCCATTGATTTTCAATTATAACAATGCTTTCAGTCCCATGAAAAATACAACAGCTACATCATTTATGTTCCTCAATCTCTCCATATTTGCTATTAGGCAAATATCTAACCTTCAGGTATTCTCCTTTATGTATCCCTTTGCTATAAACAGTTACAGATATTTCTTGTTTCGTTTTATGATCCATAATTCCAACAGCTCTTGTTTGATATTCGTCTTCATTACTATAATCCCAAGCTGTTACTTTTCCCTCTGCTTGAAGATAGTTCTCAGAAATCACGTTAGGAAAATCCTGTACAGCAGGAGGTACCACCCATAAAAACGAAGGAATCAAAATGATACCTATAATACCATTAGAAATCATATTCATCTTTTTTTCGTTTCTTTTTACAAAATCTCTCATATCCATTGGAGCCTTCTCCCACCGAAAGATTCTTTTCCTTTTTATCAGGTGATATAAAAACCAAATTATCAAAACAGATAACAATAAAGCTTCGGTATATAAAACTATAATTATTCTACCCATAATCTTCCCCCTGAAATTTCATAATTTGATTTATTTTCGTCTAATAAAAAAACAATGAAATTCTTTATATTTAATGATTTATTATATCATTCATAAAACTTATATGTCATTATTTTTCTGCTATCTGTCAGAATATTTTTATCCCACGCCTTATCAAAGGCGCAGGTATTGTTCCGCAACAGGCTACTGACACAACGCACCGAGTTTAGCTACACGGCTCACTGACGCTTACCGTGACCGGACTTACACCGGCAAGTGTGGTCCAGCTTCGCTGGACGCACAATATAAAAAATAAGCAGGTGCAATATTTACACCTGCCTGTTTTTATCTCTTACTTATATTTTGTACTGTGCATCAGTCAACAATAGTAATGCTCTCGATCACCGGCTGCTCGTCCGGGTTGATAGTTCCGTTGTTGTCAGTTGGTTTCGCATCCTTACAGATCGCATCTACAACGTCCATTCCCTCTGTTACATGACCAAATCCTGCATAATCTCCATCCAGGAACGTGCTGTCCTCGTGCACAATAAAAAACTGGGAGCTTGCACTGTCCGGATCCATAGCTCTTGCCATGGAGATTACGCCTCTTGTATGGGAAATGTTGTTTTCCACCCCGTTATTTGAAAATTCACCTTTGATATTTTCATCTGATCCACCTGTTCCATTTCCCAGAGGATCTCCGCCCTGAACCATATATCCGTCCATAATACGGTGGAAAGTCAGTCCGTCATAAAAGCCCTCCTGAGCCAGCTTTACAAAATTGGTGACTGTAATGGGAGCAGTATCTGCATCCAGCTCCACCTGGATCTCACCGTAATCCTTTATATTGATCTGCGCATGGTGGATTCCAGTCAGCTCCTTACTTGTATCAAGAACTGCTTCCTTTGTGTCTTTGGCATCAGATGCATTTCCCCCGTCAGAGTTCTCCTCACCGGAACCGTCACTGAAGCCTGCTTTTTCTGCATCCTCATCGCTGACTGTATTTTCACTGCTGCTCTCTGTCTTTGTCGCTTCTGTTTTTGGTCCGCATCCTGTCATCATTCCTGCTGTAAGGACTACTGCACAAAGTATTGCCAGAGTTTTATGTTTCATTTTTATTTTCCTCCTGATCCTGCTGTTTACTGACAAAAATCCTGCCTGCGGACTTCTGTCATATAATGTCCATAATGCCGGAGTTTCTCTTTCCCTTTTTTCTTACCGGATTCTGTCCGGAAAACCAACCTTTCTCTGAACCTTGCGCAGAGTTTTTGTGGCAAAATAATTAGCCTTTTCTGCATTTTCTTTGATAATGGAATCAATATATGCCTTATCCTTGGAAAGACGGGCAAATTCATCCTGAAGTGGTTTAAGAACAGAAATAACAGCTTCTGCAACTGCCGGTTTCAGCTCGCCGTATCCTTTTCCGTCAAATTCTTTTACTGCCTCGTCCGGTGTTTTTCCTGTGCAGGCGCAGTAAATCTCAATCAGGTTTTTTACGCCCGGCTGCTCATCTCTGTAGCTTACGCAGCCTTCTGAATCTGTTACCGCGCGCTTAAATTTACGCATGATGGTATCCGGATCATCCATAAGATAAATGCTGGCATTGGGATTCTCGTCAGATTTTGACATTTTTCTGGAAGGATCCTGAAGACTCATGATCTTTGCCCCTACTTTGCCCACATAAGCTTCCGGAACAGTAAACACATCTCCGTAAATGTTATTGAAACGCTCTGCAATATTTCTGGTAAGCTCCAGATGCTGCATCTGGTCAATTCCAACCGGAACCACGTCCGTCTGATACAGAAGAATATCTGCTGCCATCAGAGTCGGATAGGTAAACAGACCTGCATTGATATTATCCGCGTGCTTTGCAGATTTATCCTTGAACTGAGTCATGCGGTTCAGCTCACCCATGTAGGTAAAGCAGTTTAAAATCCAGGCCAGCTCAGCATGGCCGGAAACATGGGACTGATAGTAAATGCAGTTTTTCTTCGGGTCAAGTCCTGCTGCAATATAAAGAGTCAGAAGATTGCGGGCGCTTTTGCGAAGCTCTGCCGGATTCTGACGGACAGTGATCGAATGAAGATCTACCACGCTGTAAAAGCACTCATATTCGTCACTTAAAGTCAGCCAGTTTTTCAGAGCGCCAAGATAATTTCCCAGAGTGAGATTTCCTGTTGCCTGCATTCCGCTGAATAAAACTTTTTTGTCATTTATCATAGTCTATACCTCTCTTACTGACGCATTTGGGAAAGTATTCTGCACATCCCGAATATCTCTCGTATTGCCGGAATCATGGTTTCCTGTAACACAGGATATCCACAGCCTGTAGTTTCCGGTTCCGAAAGTTCTGTAGATGCCTTCTGCACCTTTCCTTTATGCACATCTGAATTGTATATTAGTTTATCATTCTGTAGAAATAAAGTCAATTACTTGTCACCTGGAACCTGGTCTGTTAAAATAGAGAAAGTACAAAAAACCAGGAGGAAAAAACATGAAAAAAATTGCAAGCTTTACCATAGACCATATAAAGCTTCAGCCGGGGATCTATGTTTCCAGAAAAGACTATCTGGGCGATCAGGTGATCACCACCTTTGACATCCGCATGACTTCTCCCAACGAAGAACCTGTTATGAATACTGCTGAGCTTCATGCCATGGAACATCTGGCAGCTACTTTTCTCCGGAACCACGCAGAATTCGGGTCAAAAGTTATTTACTGGGGACCTATGGGCTGCCGTACCGGAAATTATCTTCTGCTGGCAGGAGATTACGAATCAAAGGATATTGTCGGTCTGATAACAGAAATGTTTGAATTTATCCGTGACTTTGAGGGAGAAATCCCGGGCGCTTCCGCCAAAGACTGCGGCAACTATCTGGATATGAACTTGAACATGGCAAAATATCTGGCCGATAAATATTTAAAAGAGGTTCTTTACGATATCAAAGAGGAACGGCTGATTTATCCGGAGTAAATAATTATCAGCACAATAAAAAACCAGAGCTTTTTCTATCCAAAATAGAAAATATGCTCTGGTTTTTCTTTGCTTTTGTTTTTACTGAACCGGAGCGGCAGTTCCTTCTGCCGCAGGTGCTCCTGCCGGAGCCTCAGTGGTCACATACTCGGCACTGATATACCCTTTCTGTCCCTCAAGCTCTACCTCAACCCATTTATTATCTTCGCTGACACCTGTACCGGTAAGCTGTTCGCCTACCTTGGTGCTCCGGATAACATTGGTCTGATCTGTTGTTACACAGTCTGTACGGATATTAGCCTCATTGTTTGCATAATATGTAACATTTTTCTGTATGATCTTAACACCGCTTGCCGTCTGAGAAGTCTGCGGCACCGGTGTTGCTGTTACAGCCGGTGTAGGTGTTGCTGCCGGTGTAGGCGTTGCAGTGGGGGTTGGGGTTGCCTTTATCACAGTCACGGTAGAATCCTCTCCTCCAGTGCTGTATCCGCAGCCGGATGCAACAAGAGTAAGACCTGCCAGTGCAATCAGTAATCTGGATTTCTTCATAAGAATTTTCCTCCTTTATAGCATATCACCATGATACCCCATTCCGGGTGGATTATGCAAGCCTTTTTTGCTTTTCACCTCAGAAACGAAAATCTCTTTTTCCCTGTTCGATCTCCTTCAGATTCTTTGCACAGATCTCCCTTGTTTTTTCTCTTTCCACATTCTGAAGTTCTCTCTCGATCACCTTCAGACCTTTTTCTCTGGTATCCATAGATGCATAATCTTCCAGATATTCTTTCAGAGTCATCAATGCATTTGGATGACAGCAGTTGGCAATCTGTCCCTTCTTTACAAGAGACATGAAACGATCTCCGGTGCGTCCTTCCCGGTAACAGGCTGTACAAAAGCTTGGAATATACCCCAGGTCCAGCAGCCAGCTGACGATCTCATCCAGTGTCCTTCTGTCACTTAAATCAAACTGAGCGGAATTGTCTTCCTCCGGCTCTTCCTCTGCATAGCCTCCCACAGAGGTTCTGGAGCCTCCACTGATCTGGGAAATACCAAGATCCAGCACCTTTTCTCTGCATTTCTGAGACTCTCTGGTAGAAATGATCATTCCTGTGTAAGGAACTGCAATGCGGATTACGGCTACGATCTTCTGGAAAATCTCGTCCGGAACGGCATTGGTAAAGTCTTTTGTGTCAATATCATCAGCCGGACAGATTCTTGGAACGCTGATGGTGTGAGGTCCTACACCGAACCGGGCCTCCAGATGCTCTGCATGCATCAGGATTCCCACAAAGTCATAACGGTAAGTTTCCAGTCCAAAAAGCACACCGCAGCCAACATCGTCAATGCCCGCTTCCATGGCACGGTCCATGGCTTCTGTATGGTATGCATAATCACTTTTGGGTCCTGTGGGATGAAGTGCCTCATAGCTTTCTTTATTATATGTTTCCTGAAAAAGGATATAGGTTCCGATTCCTGCTTCTTTCAGTTTCCGGTAATTTTCTACTGTGGTCGCCGCAATGTTTACGTTCACACGGCGGATGGCTCCGTTTTTGTGCTTGATACTGTAAATGGTTTTGATACTTTCCAGCACATATTCAATAGGATTGTTTTTGGGATCTTCTCCTGTTTCCAGAGCAAGACGCTTATGTCCCATATCCTGAAGAGCAATCACCTCCTGGCGGATTTCCTCCTGAGTCAGTTTTTTGCGGCGGATGTGTTTGTTTTTTGCATGGTAAGGACAGTAAACGCATCCATTAACACAATAGTTGGAAAGATAAAGAGGCGCAAACATGACAATTCTGTTTCCATAAAATTTCTGTTTGATTTCTTTTGCCACATGGTACATTTTTTCCACAAGCGCCGGATCGTCACATTCCAGGAGAAGAGCCGCCTCTCTGTGGCTTAACCCCTTACAGTCTCTCGCTCTCTCAATGAGTTCTTCGATCAGCTGCGTATTATTTTTATTTGCTCTGGCATATTCCAGAGAATCCAGGATTTCCTGATGATCAATAAATTCTGTTGCTTTTGTTGACTTCGGATTATACATAAGTCCTCCTTCTGCCGCCTCAGACAGCCTGTCTTTTTATTTTTTATAATCTCCCCGGTCTGTTACAATGTAACAGCCAATTGTTTCCATTCTCTTTTTTAACTGCTCCACACATTCTGCCGCCTCATTTCCTGTGGAAATCTTTCCGTCATAAAGCATATATTTTTTTCTTACTGACAAAGGAGAAAGATTTGGCATCACAACATTGGCTCCGGAAAGTATCCCAAGCTCTCTTCCATCCGGAGCGATCGTGCCAAGAGCCGTAGTTGCCGGAAGAAGAGCCTGAGGCAGCATCAGCCGCACAAGAGCCAGACAAAAAAGTGTATCTTCAAGGGTTCCGTCCTCACTGCCCCGGAAAGGCGTATCTTTGTGAGAGATAAAAGGTCCGATCCCCACCATTTCCGGATCCAGATCTTTCAGAAATAAAAAATCCTCTGCCAGAGTTTCTGCCGTCTGTCCCGGGGATCCTACCATAAATCCCGCTCCTGTCTGAAATCCCAGTTTTTTAAGGGTTCTGAGACAGTCTTTTCTGTTCTGAAGAGATAACGGTTCCGGATGCAGAACCCGGTAATGTGTGTCATCTGCCGTTTCATGACGGAGAAGATAACGGTCTGCACCGGCTGTCCGAAATGCTCTGTACTCTTCTTCGGTGCGTTCTCCCACTGAAAGGGTCACTGCGCAGTCCGGATATTTTTCTTTGATATGGCGCACCAGCCCGGACAGCTTTTCTCCTGTAAAATATCCGTCCTCGCCCCCCTGAAGGACAAAGGTACGAAATCCCAGCCCATAACCCTGTTGACAGCAGGAAAGAATCTCCTCCTCTGTCAACCGATATCGCTGCGCAGCATGATTGCTTCTTCTCAGTCCACAGTAATAGCAGTCATTTCTGCAGAAACTTGTAAATTCGATCAGACCTCTGATATAAATCTGATCTCCATATATTTTCTGCCGTACACCTTTTGCCAGCTCCCGGGCATAGAGATCTGTCTCCGGGCTTCTGTTGGAAAACAGGTTCAGAAATTCTTCCCTGCTCAGCCTTTGTGTGTGATGTAGCTTGTCGATCAGCTCTTTCATAAATTTTTCTCCGGCATTTTAGAATATACGGTTTTACTGGTGATCCCATCCAACATTCCCAGCTTTCCGGACAAGGCGCTGATAGTTTCCTGGGGAGCGTCCAGTATCACACTGATCACAGACACACCCTTCGGGCGATAAGGCACTCCCATTCTTCCTACTATAAATTCTCCATATTCATAAAGCAGCCGATTCAGTTCTTCACTTTTGGAGCGGTCTTCCACAATAATGGCAATCACTGCAATTCTTGTATCCATAAAACATCTCCCTTCCTGCTGTTTGTTTTCGCCAGATACAGTTTTCCTGAACAGTCCCTTTTAAAATAAAAAAAGATGCCCTCTGGGACACCGGAAAATATGCAGAAAAAACTGCAGATTACAACTGCAGCCATATCTCACTGTTTTTTACATTCTCTGACGTCCATTCTTGTCAGGTTTCCCTTAAAAGTCCGGTACAATTTCAATATACCATATATTTTCGTCAAAAACAATTAATTCTTTCTACAAACTCACCTTACTAAAATTCCCGAATTTTGCACTATACTCCACACGCAATTTCTATTATAATAAAAAAACGTTACTACTCACAGTAACCAAAATCATACCTGAAGTTTCAACTCTGTTCTGAAATAATCAGGAATTTATGTACACATCGGAGGAAAAATTATGGATTCTGCATTATATGCCAATTACCTGGCTATCCTGCATCATGAACTGGTTCCTGCTCTCGGATGTACGGAACCTATTGCCATTGCCTATGCTGCCGCCAAAGCACGGCAGATTCTGGGAGAGTTTCCGGATTCCGTTGAAATGCATTTAAGCGGAAACATTATAAAAAATGTAAAAGGTGTCACTGTTCCCAATTCCGGAGGACTGAAAGGAATTGATATTGCAGCGCTCCTTGGCATTACAGGAGGCAACGCCGATAAAGCTCTTGAAGTTCTTGAGGGCATCCGTCCGGAACATATCAGACAGGCTCAGGAGCTGGCTGAAAACCACGTCTGTTCCTGTACGCTTGCAGAAGGCGTTTCCAATCTCTATATCTGCGCAAAGGTATGTAAAGGCAGCCATTATGCGGAGGTGACCATTGTTGACCAGCACACCAATATTACAAAGATCGTCAAAGACGGTCAGGTTCTTTTTTCCGGAGAAACCACAGAGAAAAAACCGGAGGAACCTCCTTTTGACAAATCAAAGCTTACAGTAAAAGATATTCTGGATTTTGCTGATCAGGTAAAAATTGAAGATGTCCAGGAGCTTCTGGAGCGTCAGATCCGTTTGAATACAGCGATTTCCCAGGAAGGTCTGGACAATAATTACGGGGCGCAGATCGGCAAAACTCTGATGCATGTGTGGGGAAAAGGAATCACCACCAGAGCCTGTGCAAGAGCTGCTGCCGGAAGCGACGCCCGCATGGGCGGCTGTTCCATGCCGGTTGTGATCAATTCCGGAAGCGGCAATCAGGGCATGACCGTTTCTCTTCCTGTGATCACCTATGCAGAAGAATGGGAGGTTTCCAGAGCAAAGCTTTACCGCTCTCTTGTTGTCAGTAATCTGGTTGCCATTCATCAGAAATATTATATCGGAAGTCTTTCCGCCTACTGCGGAGCTGTCAGCGCTGCCTGCGGAGCCGGAGCGGGGATCACTTATATGTACGGAGGAACTTATCAGCAGGTTTCCCTGACTATTATCAACACTCTGGGAAATGTAGGAGGAATCGTATGCGATGGCGCAAAACCGTCCTGCGCTGCAAAAATCGCATCTTCCGTTGACGCAGCTCTAATGGCCTTTCACATGAGTATCCAGAATAAAAGTTTCCTTCCGGGAGAAGGAATCATACGGGGCGATGTGGAAAAAACCATAAAGAGCATGGGGTATATCGGCCGTGTGGGAATGAGGGCCACTGATACGGAAATACTTAACATTATGATCGATCGTGTAAATGTAGATCAGGACTGCTGATTCTTACTTGAAAGGAGGACTTTTATTTTTATGAAAGAAAAAAACAGTTTTTTTACCAGCCTTCCCTTTAAGCTTCTTGTAGGCGTTGTTCTCGGTATTGTATCCGGGATTATCCTGAACTCCACAGACGGCTCCGTCATTACTGCCGGTATTCTGAATGTGGTTGTCACTCTGAAATATGTACTTGGACAGCTGATCAATTTCTGTGTGCCGCTGATCATCATTGGCTTTATAGCGCCGTCTATTACCAAACTGGGCAACAGTGCTTCCCGGATGCTTGGGGTTGCTATTGTGATCGCATACGCATCTTCCATTGGGGCTGCGCTTATGTCCACAGCAGCCGGATATGCAATCATCCCTCATTTATCCATTGTCACTGATGTAGAAGGGCTGAAGCAGCTTCCGGAAGTGGTTTTTGAACTGGAAATCCCACAGATCATGTCTGTTATGAGCGCACTGGTCTTTTCCATTATGATCGGACTTGCCGCCGCCTGGAACAAATCAAAAATGATCACAGGAGTTCTCGAGGAATTCCAGGCAATTGTTCTCTCCATTGTTTCCAAAGTGATCATTCCGGTGCTTCCCTTCTTTATTGCCCTGACTTTCTGCAGTCTGGCATATGAAGGTTCTATCACCAAGCAGCTTCCTGTATTCCTTCAGGTGATCGTGATCGTGCTTATCGGACATTTTATCTGGATGGCTCTTCTGTATATCCTTGCAGGGATCTATTCACACGAAAATCCCATGGACGTGGTGCGCTACTACGGTCCTGCCTATCTGACTGCAGTGGGAACCATGTCCTCGGCAGCTACCCTTGCCGTTGCCCTTCAATGTGCCGGAAAAGCAAAACCACTTCGGAAAGATATGGTACAGTTTGGCATTCCTCTTTTTGCCAATATCCATCTTTGTGGTTCTGTTCTCACAGAAGTATTTTTCTGTATGACAGTATCCAAAATTTTGTACGGCTCCCTTCCGTCTGCCGGCACTATGATCCTTTTCTGTCTTCTTCTGGGCGTGTTTGCCATCGGCGCTCCCGGTGTCCCCGGAGGAACCGTTATGGCGTCTCTCGGAATCATCACCGGGGTTCTTGGCTTCAACGAAACCGGCACAGCCCTTATGCTTACCATTTTTGCCCTTCAGGACAGTTTCGGTACTGCCTGCAACGTAACAGGAGACGGCGCCCTGACGCTTTTCCTTACCGGCTATGCAAAACGCCATCACATTCAGGAGCAGAATATCCACGTTGATCTCTGATCCGTATCTACAAACAAAAACTGCAGAAGTCCGTTTCTTTCCTGAGACGGAACGCTCTGCAGTTTTTATTATTTTCACTGTATTCCCCTGTAAAATCCTTCTTCTCTTTTGTACGAAAACAATACCCTAATTTTCAATTCAGATTTTTCCACCGGCTGTATCTTTGATAAGAGATCCTGGCTTTTTATTCCTCTGATACCAGAGTATTCTTTCCTCTTCGGATAAAGGTTCCCAGTTTTTCTTCTTTCAGTTTTCCGTCCTGTACTGCATGATGGCCTCTCAGGAACACATCGTCAATGGAGCAGTGGATGCCAAAACCTTCAAAGGGATTATTGTCTGTATTGTACGCATGAGTTCTGGCTGAAATTACACTTTCTTTTTTCGGATCCAAAACAACAATATCCGCATCACTGCCCTCCCGGATCACACCTTTTCTCGGATATATGCCATAAAGCTTTGCAGGATTTTCACATAAAAATCTGCACATCTGAGCTTCTGTGATCTTTCCGGTGCGGACACCGTAGGTATAAAGTAATGTTCCTCTTGTCTGAACTCCCGGAAGTCCGCCGGGGATCTTTGTAAAATCATCCTTTCCCATAGCCTTCTGTTCCAGGGTAAAACTGCACTGATCTGTGGCAACTGTCTGGATATCCTCTCTTTTCAATGCGTCCCAGAGACAGTCCTGATCCTCCTTTTTACGGATGGGAGGCGCACACACATAAACAGCTCCGCCAAAATCCTGTTTAGAATAAACGCTGTCATCCAGAAGAAGATACTGAGGACAGGTTTCCGCATAAACAGTCTGTCCTTCTTTTCTGGCTTTCATAATCTCTTCATAGGCTTTGCGGTTGGTAAGATGAACCACCATAACAGGCGCATCTGCCTCTTTTGCGATCACAAGAAGTCTGTGGACAGCCTCTGCCTCCATGGTGTCCGGGCGCACCAGAGGATGATTTTCCGGACCTGTTCTTCCCTGTTTTTTAGCTTCAGCGATCAGAGCGTCGATCACTCCTGCATTTTCACAGTGAACTCCGGCAAAACAGCCGCACTCTCCCAGTTTTTTCAGGATCTTATAAAGATCACAGTCGTCTACGATCATGGCCGGATAAGTCATATAAAGCTTAAAGCTTGTAATTCCCTCATCGATCATATCCTGAACTTCTTTTTCTGTGCGCTCATTCCATTCTACAATAGACATATGGAAAGAATAATCGCAGGAACATTTCCCGTCTGCCTTTCCATGCCATTTTTCCAGGCCTTCTTTCAGTGTATGACCGCCCTTGTCCTGAGAGGCATAGTCAATGACCATAGTGGTTCCCCCGAGAATCGCAGCCTTTGTTCCTGTTTCAAAATCATCTGCTGTTACGGTTCCCGCAACCTCAAGATCAAAATGTGTATGCCCGTCAATAAAGCCCGGGAAAAGCAGTTTTCCGGACACATCAATCATCTCTGCATCCTCTGCGGTCAGATTTTCCCCAACCCTGACAATCTTTTCACCGTCTATAAGAACATCCTGATCAAGCATACCGGATCCTGATACTATCGTACCGTTTTTTAGTAAGTATTTCATAACTTGTCACCCCCGATTTCGATTTCTTTTATACAATATACCATTATTTTTTCCCTGCTTCAATCGTTTCTACCCAGGTTGCTCAAAACTTTTTCAGGCTTACACATTTTTCTTTGCAAAAAAACTTTTTATTTATATCCTGTTATGTTAATATAAAAGAAAACGCAACAACGGAGGAGATAAACTATGGGACGGCTTACTGTACTGAAACAGATTGCTCACGATATCGCCTGTCAGTTTGGCCCTGACTGCGAAGTAGTGATTCACGATCTGAAAACAAATGATCCGGGAAATTCTATCGTACACATTGAAAACGGACATGTGACAAACAGAGGGATCGGAGATGGTCCTTCCAATGCGGTTTTTGATGTGATCCGACACAATAATAACAAGACACAGGAGGAACCCAAAGACCACGCCGGATATCTGATGAAAACTTCCGACGGCAAAATTCTGAAATGCAGCACTTCTTATATACGTGATGATGACGGCAGTCTCCATTATGTTTTTGGGATCAACTATGATATTTCCAGACTGACTATGATCGAAAGCGCTGTTCATGATCTGGTCACACCTGTCAACACCGAAGAAAAACCAAAAGAGATCACCCATAATGTCAATGACCTTCTGGATCATCTGATTGAAGAATCCGTTGCCCTGGTAGGCAAACCGGTAGCCCTGATGAACAAGGAAGATAAGGTAACTGCCATTCAGTTTCTGAATGACTCCGGGGCATTTCTGATCACCAAATCAGGGGACAAAGTTGCAAATTATTTTGGAATTTCCAAATACACCCTGTATAGCTATATTGATGTCAACAAATAATTTTTCAACCGGCACAGGCCTTCACCGACCAGTTCTTTCATCAGCAGGTCATGCAAACAAAAAATCTCATACCATTCAGCCTTGCAGATTTTCTGCACTTTACAGGTTGAATGTATGAGATTTTTTAGAGTATTTTTATTTTCCGATCATTCTTCTGATCACATCAATGGTTTCTTTTATTCCATAGTTCGCACTGTTGATACACAGATCATAGTTTTCCGGCTTTCCCCATTTCTCACCGGTATAAAACTGATAATATTTCCTGTGCTGTCTGTCCATTTTTTTCAGGAATCGAATCGCCTGCTTCAGTTCCATGTTTCTGACCGCCATAATATGCTCCACACGAACAGAAAACGGTGCGCTGATAAACAGGCTGATATGAGGAATATGATTGTTTTTCAGAATCATATCGGCACAGCGTCCCATAATAATGCAGTCTTCTGTTTTTGCCAGATTGCAGATGAGATCGCTCATATTAAAGAATACAGCATCCTGTTTTGGAAGACCATGGTAACGGTTAAATTCCCGGAATCTGGTTTTCAGGCTTCCGCCGCTTTTTTTTGTATATTTATTAAAGTCTGCAAAATTTTCCGCATCATTAACTGCGTCCTTATCTGCTTCCAGACGCTTCATAACCTGATCAAAAATCTCTACATCATAATAATTGATCTTAAGGTTATCCGCCAGTTCAAAGCCAATATCATTTCCAGCGCTTCCCTGGGTACGGCTGATGCAGACCACAAGATGATCGTCCTCTGACAGCTTTTCTCTTGTAGCTGCCAGATTCAGACGCACTCTCTCATCATCCAGAATATCAACTTTACCGAACACATTCGGAAGCTTCTCAATCTCCATAAGAATCTCGTTATATTCTGTCATCATCCTGGATTTTTCTTCTTTATTTTCAATGGTGCGGGCCATGTTACTGATAAGAGCCAGTTCACTTCTCAGAATATGTCCGTCCGGCTTTGTGTACATCAGCATACTCAGGTTCCGGACTGTCCTCTCCCTACCTCCTGTAAAGGTACGGCCAAGAGAAGATCCTACACATTCATAAACCGCTCCGTCCAGATCGTAAATACGGTTGGCAAGCTCTGTATATTTTTTCTGATTTTCTTCCATGTTTGTCCGCCCTCCTTACAAAAAGAATACAAAAGTATCTATGATAAATACAGGAACAAGGAACACCAGGGACCAGAGCATATATCCAAAGAAGGAAGGCATGTTGACACCATTCTCATCAGAAATGGACTTAACCATAAAGTTCGGCGCATTTCCGATGTATGTATTAGCTCCCATAAATACTGCTCCGCAGGAAATTGCAGAAAGCAGCTTTGCCGGAACTGTTCCCAGGGATGTGGCAATTCCACCGGTAATCCCCAGTGTTCCTGCTGTTGTCAGAAATACCAGGTAAGTAGGTGTATTGTCCAGGAAGCTGGAAAGTGCTCCTGTCGCCCAGAAAAGCTGAGACGGCTCAGTAAGGCCAAGCTCAGGACCTACAGATTTCAGAAGCATCAGAGCCGGCTGCATGGTAATAAAAATACCTATGAAAAGAACAGCAACCTCCCTGATCGCACCCCAGGTAAAATGGTTTCTTCTTCTGATCTCCTGCTTTGTTGTGCGGAAGGACAGCCATGCTGCCAGAAGGATTACCGCGATCTCGATCAGAGCCGGGAAGCTTAAAGTAACCTCTCCGAAAATATGGATTCCTCTTACGTTTCCTGCTGCATCCTGAAAAGCCGGCATTCCCGGAAGCACTCCACTTAAAATAACCGCGCCAACGATCATGAAAAGGAATACAATATTGTGCAGACCGTCAATTCTGAACTCTGTACCGGGTTTGCTGATATCCGGCTTACGTCCCTCTGCGATATCTCTGCGATATGCCCATTTGTCCAGATGATAAAATACAAACAAAAGAATAACCATATTAAAAAGAAGCATAGGAAGAAGGTGAAGGCTCCAGAAAAACGGAACTCCTCTCATAAATCCCATAAGAAGCGGCGGGTCACCGATAGGTGTCAGACAGCCTCCCATGTTGGATACCATAAAAATAAAGAACACCATAATATGGCTTTTACGTTTTCTCCATGAATTCATTTTGATCACAGGACGCACCATAAGCATACTGGCTCCTGTGGTTCCAATACAGCTTGAAAGAAGTGTTCCCAGAGCCAGAAGACCCACATTGATCCTCGGAGAACCTGCAAAATCGCCCTCCATGGTAATATTTCCCGATACACAGAAAAGGCCGAACAGCAGAATGATAAAGGTCAAGTAATCATTTACCGTACATTCCAGAACTGTTTCCACAGTTTTTCCTGCTCCGTATACTGCAATAAACGGAATCACCATAGCTGCGATCCAGAATCCGACTACCAGCGGCTGATGTGCTTCCCACCATTCACCTTTTACAAGCGGCATCACTGCTATGCACAGAAGAAGTCCGGCAAAAGGAATACAGAGCCACACCGGAACCTGGGCTGCCGCCTCACTGCCGCCTGCTGCCCAGACATTAGTCGGGAATACCAGGACTGCAGCCAGAACAACGCTCATAAAAGTCAGAATTTTCTTCAATTACGTCACCCCCAGATAAGTTTTTTAACAGGAAAATTATAACATATGAAAGTCAAAAATCAATTGTGTATATATGCAATTTATATGATATATCACCCTGATTTTTGTGCATTTTTCATGGGGTTTCGACAATTTCTTTACGGATTCACTCATGCTTTTCTGGTCTAATATACAAAGAAAAAATCTCCCATACTCTTTCTTTGTATAAATTCCTGTTAATTATTTCTGCCGGATCCATAACAAAAATCTGGGACTGCTCTTTTTGCGTTCCTGAGCAGTCCCATAATTTCTCTCTTCTGTCAATCTGTTCTCTGTTGTGATCTTATCTTTTTTTCAGGAAAGTTTATGAATAAAAAGTCCGCTTCTCAGCTTTGGCTCAAACCATGTGGATTTTGGCGGCATCAGCCTGCCTTCATCTGCGATCTGCATCAGTTCCTCCATGGACGTAGGATACAGGGCAAACGCCACGCCTCCTGTCTCATCTGCCATTTCCTGAAGCTCCCGTAATTTATGATTTCCCCCTACAAAACGGATTCTCTCATCTGTCCTGGGATCCTGAATCCCCAGAACAGGAGCAAGTACCTTATCCTGCAAAAGAGAAACATCCAGCTGTCCTACAGCATCTTGATCCTGCCAGACATCCTCCCAGGCTTTCAGGTGATACCATTCTCCTCCCACATACATGCCCATGCAATGCTTTTCTACCGGTTTACATGGAAATCCGGGCATAACCATCAGCTCAAAATTAAATTTCAGACTTCCTACAAATGCTTTTTCCGCCACACCGTTCAGATCCTTCACCACCCGGTTATAGGAAAGAATTGTAAGCTGATCCGCAGGAAATACCACGGAAAGAAAATAATTAAACTCTTCCTCACCTGTATAATCAGGATATTCCTCTCTTCTTTTCAGTGCCACTTTGACTGCTGATGCGGCACGGTGATGACCATCTGCGATATAAATAGAAGGAATCTCTCCAAATTCTTTTTTGATAAGCTCCGACTCTGGCTCCCCATCTATCACCCACACTCTGTGACCAATCTCATCTTCTGTGACAAAATCATAAACAGGCTCATGTTCTTTTTTCCAGTTATCCATCAGCGCAAGAAGCGGTTCTGTATATGTGCACGCCATAAAAACAGGTCCTGTATTGGCGTTGCAGGTATCCACATGACGGATACGGTCCTGCTCCTTAGTTTCTCTGGTAAGCTCATGTTTTTTTACCACTCCGTTCAGATAGTCATCTACCCAGCAGCAGCCTGCAATGCCTGTCTGAACTTTTCCTCTTCTTGTCAGCTCATAAATATAGTAACAGGTTTTTTCATCCTGGATCAGGGTCCCTGTTTCTTCCATGTCCTGAAGATTTTCTTTTGCCTTTTCATAAACACTGTTGTCATATGGATCAATCCCTTCCGGAAGATCGATCTCAGCCCGGTCCACATGAAGAAACGAAAAAGGATTTTTCCCGCCTGTTACACGGGCTTCCTCCTCTCTTACCACATCGTATGGAAGCGATGCCACACACTCTGCTTTTTCCGGTGTGGGACGCAATGCCCGAAATGCCTGAAAAACTGCCATAATAACTGTCCTCCTCCTTAATTTCACTGTCAAAATATATGTTGATTTTAACACAGGAACCCTGTCTTTTCAATGTTGCTAAATATTTTTTGAAAAACCTAAAAATTTTTGTATTTTCTATTGCAAAATTCATTATTTATGATATGATAGATTTAACAAAAGTAATAAATAATAAGTGTGAAACAGATTTTTTAAGGAGGGATTTTACATGACTGAAGGATTAAAATGGACGCTTAATGAAGTTCCGAAATCCGACGATACTTTCCTTGAATTAATGTCCGAGGAAAATGTAAAAAAAGCAAATGAATTTCACAAAAGCTTTCCCCAGTATACCGTGACGCCCCTTCAGAAGCTTTCTTCTCTGGCATCTTATCTGGGTGTAAAAAATATTTTCTGCAAAGATGAATCCTATCGTTTTGGTCTGAACGCATTCAAGGTGCTGGGCGGCTCCTACGCCATGGGATGCTACATAGCAAAAGAGCTTGGACGGGATATCAGCGATCTGCCCTACAATGTACTCTCTTCCGATAAACTGAGAGAAGAATTCGGTCAGGCAACCTTCTTTACTGCCACAGACGGAAATCACGGACGTGGAGTTGCATGGGCTGCCAACCGCCTTGGACAGAAGGCTGTAGTAAGAATGCCAAAGGGAACAACCAAAACAAGATTTGACAACATTGCCAAAGAAGGCGCAACTGTTACCATTGAGGAATGCAACTATGATGACTGTGTAAGAATGGCTGCTGCCGAGGCTGCAAAAACAGAACATGGCATCATTGTCCAGGATACTGCCTGGGACGGTTATGAAGAAATTCCTTCCTGGATCATGCAGGGTTATGGAACCATGGTCATGGAGGCCGATCAGCAGTTAAAGGAACAGGGCGTAGAACGTCCCACTCATGTATTTGTGCAGGCAGGCGTTGGTTCTCTTGCCGGAGCAGTGGTTGGCTATTTCGCTCACAAATATAAAGAGAATCCTCCGATAATGGTTGTATGCGAAGCAGGCGCAGCAGACTGTCTGTATCGCTCAGCCGAAAAGAAAACCGGCGAACTTGTAAACGTAACCGGAGATCTTCAGACTATCATGGCCGGTCTTGCCTGTGGTGAAGGAAACACCATTGGATGGGACATTTTAAGAAATCATGTAACAGTATTTGCATCCTGTCCGGACTGGATGAGCGCAAAAGCTACCAGAATCTATGCAAACCCGCTTGAGGGAGATCCGCATATTGTCTCCGGAGAATCAGGCTCCGTGCCTCTCGGTCTCTGCTACACCGCCCTTCATGATAAAGATGCAGAAGATTTGAAAAAGGCCCTGAAGCTTGATGAAAACTCCAACGTCCTTGTAATCTCCACAGAGGGAGATACCGATCCGGTGCGCTACCGTGAGATCGTGTGGGACGGACTGTATGGAACAGAGGAATCTCTCAGCAAATAACTGACGGATATCAGCCTGCTCTTTACAGTGATCATCCAAGCACTGATACGAAACAATTTTAAAATTTTATCAACTGATTTATTATGGGAGGTATTTACAATGAATTACGCAAAAATTAACGAAGCAGCTCAGAACTATCTGGAGGACATGACCAGGTTTTTAAGAGCAATCGTAAAAAACCCCGGAGAAAGCTGCGATGAAAAAGCTCATATCGAAACCATCGCTGCCGAAATGAAAAAACTGGATTTTGACGAGGTTGTCATCGATCCTCAGGGAAATGTGATCGGCTACATGGGAACCGGCGACAAGATTATTGCCTACGATGCACATATTGACACTGTTGGTATCGGTAATATCGAAAACTGGGACTTCAATCCATATGAAGGTTATGAGACTGACGAGGAAATCGGCGGACGCGGCGTGTCTGACCAGTGCGGCGGTATCGTATCTGCTGTTTACGGTGCAAGGATCATGAAAGATCTTGATCTGATCCCGGAAGGCTGCAAGATCATGGTAGTGGGAACTGTTCAGGAAGAAGACTGCGACGGTCTCTGCTGGCAGTACATTATCAACGAAGACAAGGTTCGTCCGGAATTTGTTGTTTCCACAGAGCCTACTGACGGCGGTATCTACAGAGGACAGAGAGGACGTATGGAAATCCGTGTTGATGTAAAAGGTGTTTCCTGCCACGGTTCTGCTCCTGAGCGTGGCGACAACGCTATTTATAAAATGGCAGATATCCTTCAGGATGTACGTGCTCTTAATGAAAATGATGACGCTGATGAAACAGAAATCAAGGGTCTGGTAAAAATGCTGAACCCGAAATACAATCCTGACTGGGAAGAAGCAAGATTCCTTGGGCGCGGTACCATTACCTGCTCTCAGATCTTCTACACCTCTCCCAGCCGCTGTGCAGTTGCAGATTCCTGTGCAGTATCTCTTGACAGACGTATGACATTCGGAGAAACCTGGGAAAGCTGTCTTGACGAGATCCGTAACCTTCCAAGTGTTAAGAAATACGGAGATGATGTTGTAGTTTCTATGTACAACTACGACCGCCCGTCCTACACAGGATGCGTATATGAGATCGAGTGCTACTTCCCTACATGGGCAATCCCGAAAGATCACAAAGTAACAAAAGCTCTTGAAGATGCATACAAAAATCTGTACGGTGAAACAAGACTCGGAAACGCAGAGACAGAGGCTATGAGAAAAGCCCGTCCTCTTACAGACAAATGGACCTTCTCCACAAACGGCGTTTCTATTATGGGACGTAACGGAATCCCGTGCATCGGATTCGGACCTGGCGCAGAGGCACAGGCTCATGCACCAAATGAAAAAACATGGAAGATCGACCTGGTAAGATGTGCAGCTGTTTACGCAGCACTTCCGGCTTCCTACTGTAAGTAAAAATAAAAAAGATAAAAATAATATCTATATGTAAAAAGGAGATCATTTATGAAAACTTTACAGGACTATATTGACAAATTAAATGCGCTGAATTTCAAAGAGATGTACAACAACGACTTCTTCTGGACATGGGATAAGACAGATGAAGAGCTTGAGGCTGTATTTACTGTTGCAGACGCTCTCCGTTTCATGAGAGAAAACAACATTTCCACAAAGGTATTCGAAAGCGGTCTTGGAATCTCTATCTTCCGTGACAACTCCACAAGAACCCGTTTTTCTTTTGCTTCTGCATGTAACCTTCTTGGTCTTCAGGTTCAGGATCTGGATGAGAAAAAATCTCAGATCGCTCACGGCGAAACAGTCCGTGAGACAGCAAACATGGTTTCCTTTATGGCTGATGTGATCGGTATCCGTGACGATATGTACATCGGAAAAGGCCATGCTTATCAGAAAGAATTTATGGACGCTGTAACAGAAGGAAACAAAGACGGTATCCTTGAACAGAGACCTGCTCTTGTAAACCTTCAGTGCGATGTGGATCACCCAACTCAGTGTATGGCAGATATGCTTCATATCATTCATGAGTTTGGCGGTGTTGAGAACCTGAAAGGTAAAAAGCTTGCCATGACATGGGCTTACTCTCCTTCCTATGGAAAACCACTTTCTGTTCCTCAGGGTGTGATCGGTCTTATGACACGTTTTGGCATGGATGTTGTTCTTGCTCATCCGGAAGGCTATGATGTAATGCCTGAGGTTGAAGAAATCGCAAGAAAGAATGCCGAAGCTACCGGCGGTACCTTTACTAAGACAAACAGCATGGAAGAAGCGTTCAAAGATGCTGATATCGTTTATCCTAAGAGCTGGGCTCCTTTCGCAGCTATGGAAAAGCGTACAAACCTTTATGCAGAGGGTGATTTTGACGGCATAGACAAACTGGAAAAAGAACTTCTTGCTCAGAATGCAGATCACAAAGACTGGGCCTGCACAGAAGAACTGATGAAAACAACAAAAGACGGAAAAGCACTTTATCTCCACTGCCTGCCGGCTGATATCACAGGTGTAAGCTGCGAGACAGGCGAGGTTGATGCAAGCGTATTTGACCGCTACAGAATTCCGCTTTACAAAGAAGCAAGCTTCAAACCATATATCATTGCTGCTATGATCCTGCTTTCCAAATTTGAAAAACCGCAGGATATCCTGAAAAAACTGGAAGTAAAAGCAGCTCCGAGAATCCTTAAATAAATCATTCCAAAAAACGACAGGGCCTGTGGAGCATTGTTCTGCACGGCCCTGCTGTTTTTTCCCAGTCAGGAGGTTTTTACATGTATAAACGGAAACGTATTGTCATTGCTCTGGGGGGCAATGCACTTGGAAACACTCTGCCCGAGCAGATGCTGGCTGTAAAAACAACGGCAAAGGCTCTCTGTGACCTGATCGAAGACGGACACCAGGTGGTGGTTGTCCATGGAAACGGTCCCCAGGTAGGCATGATCAACAATGCCATGGCCGCTCTCTCCCGTGAAGATTCCAACCAGCCCAACACTCCTCTCTCGGTATGTGTTGCAATGAGCCAGGCCTACATTGGATATGATCTCCAGAACGCACTGCGAGAAGAGCTTCGCAAAAGAGGTTTTGTGCGCACTCCGGTTGTTACGGTAGTAACCCAGGTTCGGGTAGATCCGGATGATCCTGCTTTCCAGAATCCCAGTAAGCCCATTGGACATTTTATGTCCAAAGAAGAAGCAGAACACGCTGAAAAAACTTATGGTTATATCACGAAAGAGGATGCCGGACGCGGTTACCGTCGTGTAGTGGCTTCTCCAAAGCCTGTCGAAATCGTGGAGCAGGACGCTATCAACAGTCTGGTAGATGCCAACAAAATCGTTATTTGCTGCGGCGGCGGCGGAATCCCGGTCACACTTCAGGGCGATCATCTGAAAGGCGCTTCCGCTGTTATTGATAAAGATTTTGCAAGCAGTCTTCTGGCGAAGGAACTGGGCGCAGATATGCTGATCATTCTTACTGCTGTGGAGAAGGTTGCCATTAATTTTGGCAAAGAAAACGAAGAATGGTTAAGTGATCTCACTGTGGAAGAGGCGCAAAAATATGTGAATGAAGGTCATTTTGCTGCCGGCTCCATGCTTCCAAAAGTTCAGGCAGCTATGGACTTTGCTTCCTCCGGCTCCGGCCGCACAGCCATGATCACTCTTCTTGAAAAAGCAAGAGACGGAATCCAAGGAAAAACAGGAACTCTGATCCATTCATAAGTTTTTATTTTACCGGAAAAGACAGTACAAAATATCCTGATTTTCCCCAAAGAAAATAATAAAACAGGAGTCCGGGGAAAGTTCGATTCCAATAAAGAACTTTCCCCGGACTCCTGTTTATTTTTCTTCTTGTGCAAACTCTTTTTAAACAGATTCTTTACAGCTTCTCAATGTCGGAATCTGCTCTTATCCCCTGCGTTTATTTTGCGGAATCATGCTTGGCCGCTTCCTCTTCCACCAGGCGCACAGCCTCCTCGGAAGGATTGGAGATTACTGCCGATGCAATGATCTCACAGGGCGGATTTCCTTTTACACTGTCTACCGCTGCCGTAACCGCCGCTACATCTCCACTTAAAAACACAGTTGTATGACCGCCGCATTTTGTATTCCAGGTACGAAAAGATACCTCTGATGTTTTCAGCATCTGGTCGATCACCAGAATCGCATTGCTGCTTCCCAGAACCTCTACCAGTCCGAATGCTCCGTATCTCATAATAATTTCCTCACTTTATCAATTATTTATTTACTGTCATTGCCAGGGCTGTTTCTGTGTCAGGTGCAGGAGACGCGATCACTGTATGACTTACCACCTGTCCCAGAGGCTTTGCCGCCTCAAGAGCCACTTCCATAGCCGCGTTCACATCGGAAACAGAGCCTCTCATTTTCACGCAGGCGCCACTTTTCAATCGATTACGCTCCACACTCTGGATTGTTACATTTGCTGCTTTGGCTGCAGCGTCAAGAGCCACAAAGCAGGCAACCAGATTATCCAGTTCAAATACTCCCACTGCCATACCATTGTAATTTTTTGCCATAATACCTCCCATGATGAAACATCAAGAACTTTCTCTTTTATTGTATTTATTTTAAGTATAACTGTTTTTGCCTTAAAATACAAGGAAAATCAACAGAAAATATGCTGTAATAATGTGGATTTCATTTGTTTTACCTGGTTTCCAAAAATATTGTCCATATTCCTGATTTTATGAAATATCTGGAGGAATATCCATATCTGTAAGCTCTTTTTTATCCTCAACTTCCAAAAGGATTACATCCTCCGGATGCCTTTTCATTACCTTTTTTCCTCCGGTGTCGCCTTTCAACGCAAGAAGCTCAGAGTAATATTTTCCGGAAAAAACGCAGGGATTCCCCGGCTGTCCGTTTTTTGCTGCCGCAGCCATACCCCGCTCGGAATACACAAAAGTCTGAATCAGAGCTTCTATAGTATCAGGCCTGATCCATGGCTGATCTGCCACCAGAAAAAGGCAGGCATCGTTTTGTATACAGGAAGGCAAATTGTAAGTCTGAGGATTCTCTTTGATCGCTTCCAGTAGTCCAAGTTTCATAGATGAAGAAATTCCCTCTTCCGAATGGAAATTCCATACCACTCTGACTCCAAGAGCTTCTGCATTTTTTTTGATTTCCGGGTACTGGGTTACAAGAATTACAGAAGAAATTCTGTGTTTCAGCTTTTTCTGTACCTGAAGTACCTTCTGAAGTGTATTCAGATACATAGGGACACCGTCTATGGGGAAAAACAGCTTATTGCTGCCAAATCTCCTGCTGTTTCCCGCCGCCAGAACAACAATGGATATATTTCGTCTGAGGCTTCCATATGCTGCCTGAATACTGTCTTTTTTCAGTCGTTGCACTATTTTATCCGGCAGACTCCTGTCACAGAGAACATCCGCTTTATTCAGAAACACACGAAATGCTCTGTGGCCCACCGACTTACGAAGTCCCTGAACCGATTCTGCAATCCGTATGATATCTTCTTCTGTAACTTTTTCCTCCGGATATTTTCCCAGAAATTTCGCTACTGATTCCGGACGGAAAGCCGTATCTTTGACTGGTTTTCCCAGACTGTCCAGACCGATTACACCGATCACAAGATCTGTCATCTCCGGAATCACCGGTTCCCAGGCTGCCGGAATCTTCAGAGGCAGACGTTTAGCTCCGTCTGCCTCAATAAGGATTATATCACACTCTTTTTTTAACTCCCCAAGACGTCTTTTCGGAAGTCCCTGGATCTTGCCTGTAAACAGTTCTCTGTTTTTTTCTTTCTGTTTTTCCATACAGGCAGCTACCGTATACCCGGATTTCTTGAGATTTTCTCTGACTTTTTTAATCTCCCCATCTTTGGCAAAAGACCGCTCCGGCTCAAAAGCCATATGAGTGGTCGTAGTGACAATGACTGTTTTACCAAGCGACACCAGTTCCTCTGTAAGCCGGAAGATCAGGCTTGTTTTTCCCCCGCCTCCCACAACGGAAATTACCTTTTTGCTGTTTACATCAATATCCAGAATCTCCGTAAATCTCATGATTCCATCCCTCAATCAACTTTATAAACAGTTTGCTATCCCTGCCTTTTTCTGCTTCAGCCAGAGCTGCATACATACCATAGACAGGCTTCTTTTTCTCCGCATTCTCTGCTCACGGAAGCACTCCTTCTGATAACAGAATTTCCACAACAGTTCCCGCTATGCATCTCGCTTTATCAGAAATAGTGCTGCAGTTTTTTTTCTGTTCTTTCCGGGGATCAATATCTGCGATCTTCATTCCTTCTGATACCTGATATCCCTCCCGGATCAGTCCTCTTAACACTCCTGTAATGGTAGCACGAACAGGGATCTCTTCTTTTTTCTCTGTGCTGACAACTGCGATCACCTGATCCTTTTCTACCAGATCACTGATCTTAGACCGGCTATAAATAATCCCCGCTGCCGGAGAGTGGATCACACGCTCTTTCCCATAGCCTCCGATTATTCCCGGAATCCCTGTATTTGGAAATGCCCAGCCCTCTTCCACAATCCTTCCAAGATCATGACCTCTCTGTGTTTCCACTACATAATCCACATCTGTACCTGCCTGAAATCCAGGTCCCAGAGCTATGGTAAGAGGCGCCATCGCCCTGTTTGTGCCAAGATTTTTTTTTGCAAGAATAGCATCGATCACTGCCGCAGGCCGAAGTTTTTTTATTGCTTCTCCTGTTTCATCCACCAGAAGAGGAATCTCTCCCATTTCCCAGATTCCGGCACACTCACTGACATCCTGGATCCTGTGGCTTAAAACACCTTCCACAAATGCTTCTCCATCATAAACAGCCTCGCAAAAAGACACCTCCCGACGGATTGCACTGGGTCTGGCGCTTTCTAGGATCAGCACCCGGTATCCGCAACGGTAAAGCCTGTGGATCACTCCACTGGCAAGGTCACCGCCGCCGCGGACAACCAGTATGTTATTCTGTGTCATAAATCAAACTCCTTCAGTTTCCTGTTGTTCAATCATTACTTTTTCTACTGCATTTACAATGTTCTGATATCCGGTACAACGACACAGATTACCTGACATATGTTTTTTAATGGCTTCTCTTGTAAGCACCTCGCCCCGTTCCAGAAGCACTGTTGCCGACATAACAAAACCCGGTGTGCAAAAGCCGCACTGGATCGCGCCTTCCTCAATAAAGGCCTCCTGAATACGGGTAAGATCTCCGTTTTTTTCCAGTCCTTCCAGTGTACGGATATTTTTTCCCTCTGCCCACACTGCAAGATAGATACAGGAATCAATAGTTTCCCCGTCAATGATCACTGTGCAGGCTCCGCACTCGCCTACCTCACAGCCTTTTTTTACAGAAGTAAGACCCAGACGGTTTCTGAGCATATCAAGCAAAGACTCTCTGGGGTCTACATACTCAGCTACTTCCTTTCCGTTTACCACACATCTGACCAGAACCTTATCCTTGATCATTTTCTGTCACCTCCTGCAAGTTCTATGGTACGCTTCAGCGCTCTTTTTGCAATTTCTCCGCCAATCTGCAGACGGAACTCCCTGGATGCCCTCCAGGAATCTCTTGGATTGATCTCCTGGCGAATGCTCTGCTCCGTCATTTCATACAACTGTTCACAGATCTCTTTTCCCTTCAGCGCCGCTTCTGTTTTTTCACAGCGGAAAGGAACAGGGGCCGCTACGCCAAAAGTAATACGCACGTCTTCCAGGATATTTTTTTCTGTATTTACTTTACTTACCACGGAACAGCTTAAAGTTGCAATATCCATGGCTTTTCTCATGGAATATTTAATATAATTGCCATGATATCCCTGATATTCCTTTGCAGGAATGATCACATGAGTAAGGATATCTCCTCGTTTCAGATCCACACGCCCCGGTCCCAGATAAAAGTCCCGGACGGGAACTGTCCTTCCGCCGTTTCCATCTTCAATACGAAGGAGCGCATTCAGGGAAAATACCGTAGGCGCGCTGTCTGCACTGACTGCTCCATTGCAGATATTCCCACCAATGGTTCCGATATTTCTGATCTGAGGTCCGCCAACCTGATCTACGGCTTCTCCCAGAACCGGAATGTTTTCCTGAATAACAGGATCATTGGTAATATGGGAAAAAGTAGTTCCTGCTCCTATATAAATATCTCCGTTTTCTTTTTTTGTGATGCCATTCAGTTCTTTAATATCACGGATACTCACAAGAGAAGTTCCTGCCATTTTTCCTTCCCGGATCTTGATCAGCACATCACTTCCACCGGAGATCACTCTGGTATCCGGATGTTCTTTTAAAAGCCTGACGGCTTCCTCTATTGTTTTTGCATTATAGTAATTTTCAATGTCATACATGATTCCGTTCCCCCTTTCAGATCAGTCCGGCTTTTTTGAATCCCTCAATCAGGCGCTGAGGCGTCAGAGGAATTTCATTAAATGCCACGCCGGTCGCATGAAGAACTGCATTACGGATTGCAGGAGCTCCCGGAATTGCAGGCGGCTCGCCTAAAGCTTTGTTTCCGTATGGTCCCATGGGGTCGTCCAGTTCCACAAAATCTGCCTGGATATCCGGTGTATCCAAAGCTGTCATCAGCTTGTAATCCAGAAGGTTGCCATTTAACGGCCGTCCTGTTTTTTCGTCCAGAACAAGCTGCTCGCTTAATCCATAGCCCATACCCATGGACATACCTCCGTGAACCTGCATCTCGGCAAGCTGCGGATTCAGAAGCTTTCCGCTGTCATGGACATTGATGATGTTAAGGATCTGTATCGTTCCAAGTTTCATATCCACTTCCACTTCTACGAAACAGCAGCCTGTGGCAATGGTATTTTTCTTGATCTGTGTGGACACCTCTGCTGTCAGAACAGAAGAATTGCTGAGACTGTAATAGGCTTCCTGTGCCAGCGCTTCCAAAGACAGTACCTGTTCATCTCCTGCGTAGATCCAGCCATGATCCAGAGACAGTTCTCTTGTTTCCTGCTCCGGAAGTAGAGTTTTCGCATAATCCAGGATTTTTTCCAGAAGCTGTTCCGCACATTGCTTCACAGCCGTTCCTGTAACAAAGGACTGTCTGGATGCATAGGCTCCGGTATCAAACGGTGTCACATCTGTATCCTGTACTGTGACAATGTGAACATTCTCCACATCCATGTGAAGTGTCTCGGCTGCCATCTGAGAAAATACCGTATCTGCACCCTGACCGATCTCTGTAGCTCCCAGCTGAAGCTGAACGCTTCCATCCTGATTCATGGAAAGACGGGCGCCTGCAATTTCCAGAGAAATCGGCCACACACCTGTCTTATAAGAAAACAGAGACACGCCGACACCACGCCTTACAGAGCCGGACTGGTGTGCATATTCTTTTCGCTTTTCATCCCAGTGAATATACTCCGCGCCTTTTTCCAGACACTGAAAAATTCCGTTTGTATTGGCTGCAATAGGTTTCAGATACTCATCTTCATAATATCCCTGGATCAGATTTTTCCGCCGGAACTCAAGAGGATCCATATGGATCTCTGCTGCCACGTCATCCATCAGGCATTCAATGGCAAATGCCGCCTGAGGAATTCCATAAGCGCGCATGGCCCCGGCTGTAGGCGTATTGGTGTAAATAGTATATGCCTCGCCTCTGGTGTTGGGACAGGCGTACTGAAGTCTCCATGCAGTAAGACCATTGGCTGCAATGGCATGGCCATGAGATGCATAAGCTCCCTGACCGGAATATGCCTTCATGTCTTTTGCAAGCAGGCGACCTTCCTTATCCACGCCTGCTACAAGGTCATACTCAATGGAATGACGGGTTCTTGTATTACAGAAAGTTTCCTCTCTGGAAACCTCAAGTTTCACAGGACGGCCTCCTACCTGAGTAGTAAGAAAGGCATTCAGCGGCTCATACAGCACATCCTGCTTATTTCCGAAGCCGCCTCCGATATACGGTTTGATCACCCTTACTTTGCCCCAGGGGATTCCCAGAGCCTGTCCGATCACACGACGGACAATATGAGGGATCTGTGTGGAAGTAACCACAACGATCCGTCCCTTTTCCATATAGGCAAAGGATATGGGATTCTCTATATGACAGTGCTGGACAATGGAGGTCTTATAGCTTCTTTTAACAACTGTCTCAGACTGTTCCAGACCTTCGTCCACATTCCCGATAAAAAAGTTGGAACGGGCAAGTACATTATCTTTTTTATCAAAATGAATAGGAGGATTGCTTCCGTACATGGATTTTCTTGGATGGATCTCCACAGGATACTCCTCGTATTCAACCTTGATCAGCTTCAACGCTCTGGATGCAGTTACTTCATCCTCTGCCACAACAGCAGCAATGTCATCCCCATAATAACGGATGCGTCCTGTAAGGATATTTCTGTCTGCAATATCCTGATGAGCCGGTTCCACCGACCAGGGATGTCCCGGCGTGGGATAACAGTGATCCGGCACGTCTTTAAAGGTAACTACCTTTACCACTCCGGGAAGCGCCTCTGCTTCGCTGGTATCAATAGATGTAACAATCCCATTTCCTATGGTGGAGTGAAGGACCTTGGCAACCAGAGCACGGTTGAGAATCAGGTCATCTGTAAATTTTGCTCTGCCTGTAACTTTTTCATAAGCATCTACTCTTGGAATACTTTTTCCAACCATTTCTTCACCTTCTTTTCCTTTTCTGCATAAATTCTCCCAGACTGCCTGAGATTTTCCCTGAAGCTCCTTAAAAGTATGGAAAAAGCCAGACTGCGTCCAGGGATTGTATGTTCCCCTCAGGACGTATGTCCGGCTCCGAACCATGCTACTTTCTTATAATATGTATCCTGAGTCAGAATAAGAACATCAGGAACCATTTCCTTTCATTTATTTTAACATATTATAAGGTTTTTTTCCATTAATTTTTGGCATTTTTTATTAAATTATTTTGAAGTGACCGTTACGTTCACAGAGCACTATCCCACAAAATATTTTAACATACATACCAAAATATCAGGATATACAGGTCAAAATACCATCACCGGAAATGACAGTATTTTGACCAGATCACTGTGAACATTAACCGATAATCCCTCTTGTATCTCTGATTACATTCCGCGGGCACTTCACTGCACAGTTTCCGCAGGCAAGACAGAGTTCATCATTGATCACCGCCACACTGTCCTTAACCTCCACAGCATCTGCAGGACAATTTCTGGCACAGATCCCACATCCGATACAACTTGCCTCACAGGCCTTTTTTGCAGTAGCTCCCTTATCCTTATTGGAGCACTTTACAATAAACGGATTGTCTGTGAGATGAATATGGATGATTTCCTGAGGACAGGCTTTCACACAAAGCCCACAGCCGATACACCTACTTTCATCAATTTCAGCCACACCGTATTCATTATAGTAGACTGCATCCTTTCTGCACGCCTCGATACAGGAGGAACAGCTCATACAGCCGTATGCGCAGCTGTGGCAGCGTTCCCCGCCGTCACATGCTACATAAGCTGTTTTTTTCGGAAATCTTGCCATAGATCATTCCCCCTTTTTCTTTCTCTCATACGGCGTATTCACAAGCGGAAGGCTGGTGCGATACTGTCCATCATATTTATAGTAAGCTCCTGCAATAGCCGGTGCAGTAGGAATGGAAGTGATCTCTCCGATGCCGATCGCTCCCTCAGCTACCTTTAAGCCTTCTTTTTCTACAATGATACTTTCTACCTCCGGAACCTGATTTGCTCGGAAAAGTCCCAGCGTTCCATATTTATTCTGAGGTTTGCAGTCTTTCAGTCCATACTGCTCTGTCAATGCAAAACCTGTGGACATAACTACTCCACCCTCAATCTGACCTTCTACGGAAAGTGGATTCACTGCCCGTCCCACATCATGAGCTGCCACTATTTTTTCGATTTTTCCGTTTTTATCCAAGATACACACCTGGGTTGCATATCCATAAGCTACATGGGAAACAGGATTTTTTACATCAGAGCCCATGGCATCTGTCTTGGCAAGATATTCGCCCAGATATTCCTGCCCTTCCAGTTCTTCAAGGTTTTTATGAACAAGCTCTTCTTGCAGCTTTTCACAGGCACGTCGGCAGGCTTCCCCTGTAACAAGAGTCTGTCTGGAGCCGGAAGTAGTTCCTGAATCCGGCGCATTATATGTGTTGGAGGCATCATAATAAATCTGTTCTCTTTTTAATCCCAGCTTTTCTGATACGATCTGCACCAGCACCGTTCCGATTCCCTGCCCGATGCAGGAGGCTCCTGAATGGATCTCTACTTTTCCGTTGTGAACATACAGTCTGCAGCGTCCCCAGTCCGGAAGTCCAACGCCCACACCGGCATTTTTCATGGCACAGGCAATTCCTGCGCAGGGGTGACTGTCATATACTTCTTTTACTGCTTCCAGAGTTTCTGCAAGTCCGGTGGACTCGTCTACCAGCTGACCGTTTGGAAGTTCCTGCCCCGGACGGATCGCATTGCGATAACGGATCTCCCATGGAGAAATGCCAACCTTTTCCGCCATTTTGGTAAGAAGCATTTCCACTCCGAAACAGGTCTGAGTAACACCAAACCCACGGAAAGCTCCGGCAGGGGGATTATTTGTATAATATGCTTTTCCGTCAATATCAAAATTCTGATAATTATAAGGACCGGAGGCATGAGTACAAGCCCTCTGAAGTACGGGACCTCCCAGAGAAGCATAAGCTCCTGTGTCTGCGATCACAGCCGCCTTCACACCCTGAATGATTCCGTTTTCATCACAGCCCATGGTAAATTCCATATCCATAGGATGACGTTTTGGATGGATCAGAATACTTTCTTCGCGGGTAAGCTTTACCTTTACCGGACGTTTGGTAAGATAAGCGATCATGCCTGCATGATGCTGGACAGTTACGTCTTCTTTTCCTCCAAAGCCACCGCCTACCAGTTTATTTCGCACCTTTACTTTTTCAGCCGGAAGTCCCAGAAGCGCCATACATTCATGCTGAGTATCATACACGCCCTGATCCGTGGAATAAATGATCACTCCGTCCTCTCCGTCCGGCTTCGCCACAGCACACTCAGGCTCCAGAAATGCATGCTCTGTCCATGGCGTCTGGAATTTTTCCGTAAGCACATAGGCGGAACCGGCAATAGCTTTTTCTGCATCGCCACGGTGTATATGCCAGTGAGCCAGTAGATTTCCATCTTCGTGAACCAGCGGGGCATCCTCTTTCAGTGCCTCATATGGATCACGCACCATGGGAAGTTCTTCATATTCTACTTTAATCAGCTTTTTGGCCTTTTCCACAATTTCCGGTGTTTCTGCCGCAACAAGAGCAACCGCATCTCCCAGATAATGCGTAATCTTTCCAACAGGGATCAGTCCGTCCCAGTCCCGTTTCAGATGCCCCACCTTTACGTTTCCGGGAATATCCTCTGCTGTAAAAACTCCGATCACTCCGGGCAGCGCTTTTGCCTTTTCCGTATCAATGGATTTTACCAGAGCTCTGGGATAGGCGGAACGAAGAGCGCTTCCGTAGATCATGTTCTCCTCATAGATATCATCCGGATACTGACCATATCCCAGAACTTTTTCACGGACATCCACTCTGGGCACACGTTCTCCGATCTTCCAGGTATACTTCTGACTTTCCGGAAGCCCCTCTCTTTTATATTTTGCAGCAAGGAGAATACCGTCTATGATCTTTTTGTAGCCTGTACAGCGACAGATATTGTTACGGATCGCATAAGCCGCCTGCGCGCGGGTAGGATCCGGATTCTGGTCGATAAGTCCCTTGGCACTGATCACCATGCCGGGAATACAAAAACCACACTGCACTGCTCCCGCTTCCCCGAATGCACGATTATAAATTTCTTTTTCTTCCTCAGAAAGTCCTTCCACAGTTATAATATGCCTGCCCTCCATCATAGAAAGGGAAGGGATACAGGCCTTCTGCGCTTTCCCGTCAATCAGTACATGACAGGTTCCGCAGGCGCCCTCGCTGCATCCGTCTTTTACTGAAGTAAGGTGAAGTTTATCACGGAGAAAACGAAGAAGCTTCATATCCCGTTCTTCCTGATATTCTTTTCCATTTACATAAAAACTGAACATAACCTTCCTCCTGACATATATTCAGCACGAGCGCATCCCTGCACAAATCACAGAGACACGCTCTTTTTCACTTCATTTCAGATCCTGTGATTATTTAAACAGCAGATAGGAATAATCCTCGATCACTGCGCAGATCAGCGCACGGATTCCACCCGGTACCTTATCTTCCAGATCATCTGCTCTGCAGTCTGTTACATTTCCAAGGAATCTTACTTTACATTCCTTTGTTTCTGCATTCAGCACAGCAAATCCGTCATTTGTGCTGTCATCCATATCCTCCGGTTTTGCAAACAGTGTAAATTTATCTTTGTAAGGAGCGCTTGCATACGGACAGAAAGTCTTGCAGTTTCCGCACTCATTACACATATAATCTACATGGATCACCTGAGCCATTTCCATTCCGGGTACTTTCACAGAAATATTTGCTCTGTTCGGACATACGTCCACACAATTCTCACATACCTTGCTGCAGGAAAGACATCTTTCACTTTCTTTTGCAGCGTCCTTCTCCTCTTTCAGAACACCTTTCTTTTCATAGCACTCTGCTTCGGTACCTGTAACTGCTCTCTCAGAAACAACTTCTCTGCCAAGAATAGCTTTGGCAACAATCTGTGCGTCGCGAATGGCTTCCACGATAGTTGCAGCGCCTCTGGCTCCGTCGCCGGCCAGATATACGTCTTTTACGCTTGTTTCCAGAGTTTCCTGATCAAGTTTTGCTTTTCCTCTTTCATTTACATTGATACCGTTGGCCTCATAAAACTCTGTAGGAACTTTTTCTCCAACAGCCACGATCACAGTATCTGCAGGAACTTCCACGATCTCGTCTGTTTCTGTAACCCCTGCTCTTCCGGAAGCGTCCATTGCACCAAGCTCCATCTTCTTGCAGATAAGAGTTCCGTTTTCAAGGCTCACCGGAGAAAGAAGCTCTTTAAACTCGACGCCTTCTTCCAGAACCTCCAGAAGTTCATCCTCTGCTGCCGGCATGTAGCGTTTTGTTCTTCTGTAGACCAGATATACATGCTCTACGCCTTCTGTGCGCTTCGCTGCTCTGGCTGTATCCATAGCTGTGTTTCCACCGCCGATCACAACAACATTCTTTCCAAGATCTACTTTTCCATCATTTGCCTTAAAATCAGCAAGGAATTTAAGGGCATTCACTGTTTCGCCTTTTTCCAGCTTCAGTGTTCCCGGTTTATTTGCGCCTGTAGCAACGATCACTGCATCATAGCCCTGTGCTTTTACATCAGCCACAGATGTGATCTCTGTATTTGTGCGGATTTCTACGCCCATCTTCTCAATAAAGGAAATGTCTTTGTCAATAGCCGTTTCAGGAATACGGAATCCCGGGATCACATAACGGATCACGCCTCCAAGCTTTGCTTCTTTTTCAAAAACTGTTACAGAAGCGCCTGCTCTTGCCAGGAAGTAAGCTGCAGCAATGCCTGCCGGGCCGCCGCCTACAACAGCAACTTTCTTGCCGCAGTTCTCTCCGGCACAGATCTCGCCGATCACTTCATCATAACCGTTCTCCGCTGCCAGAAGTTTTGTTCCGCGGATATTTACAGATTCATCGTAGAAGTTTCTGGTACATTTGTACATACAGTTATGCGCACAGAGAGTTCCGGTGATAAACGGAAGCGCATTTTTGTCAAGGATCACACGAAGTGCGTCCGCATATTTCTCCTCTCCTGCAAGTCCAACATATTCCGGAATATCCTGATGAATTGGACATCCGCCCTGGCACGGAGCAAAATAACAGTTCAGAAGCGGAACTTCCTCCTCATTTTTTCTGTCAGGAAGAGGTTTGATATTGTTTACATGGTGAGGATCTTTCTTTGCTTCTTCAGCCAGTTTTTCAAGGGCCTCCACGTCAATTCCATCCCATGGTTTCACTCCGTCAGTCATAACCTTTTCTGCCATCTGGGAGAATCTCTGGTATCCTCCTGTTTTTAAAATAGTTGTTGCAACAGTTACCGGCCATACGCCACATCCAACGATCCGGTCAATATTATAAAAATCTGCTCCTCCGGAATATGCGATACGGAGCTTTCCGTCAAATTCTCTGGAAAGCTTTGCAGCCAGAGAAATAGATAACGGGAACAGAGCCTTTCCTGACATGTACATTTCTTCGCTTGGAAGCTCGTTTCTGGTTACATCTACCGGGAAAGTATTTGTGATCTTCACACCAAATGCAAGCCCCAGTTCGTCTGCCAGCGCCTGAAGACGTTTAAACATCGGAATGGCGTCTTTATACTGCAGATCATCCAGGAAGTGGAAATCACCGAATACCATGTAGTCATAGCCCATTTCATCCATGGTCTTTCTGGCAAACTCATAGCCCAGAAGAGTAGGATTGCATTTGATAAATGTATTCAGATGCTTTTCTTTGTAGAGATGAGTTGCAATGCTTTCGATCTCATTTGGAGGACATCCGTGCAGGGTGGAGATTGTTGCAGAATTGCAGATCTCTGACGGAATCGCTTCAATATCCTCTTTTGTCACATGCTCAAACAGATCCACATGGTCAAGAAGCCATGATCTGCACTCTTTAAACACCTCTGTATCCTTAGCTTCCTTCATGCAGTTGATAAAAGTATCTATTTTTTCTTCTTTAATACCTGCAAGGTCATAACCTACGGAAATATTAAACTGGAAGCCGTCTGTTCCTCCAAGTCCAAATTCCTTTGCTATTACATGAAGAATAAACCATGCTTTAATATATTCTCCCATTGCCTGGGGCACATAGAGTTCTGTGGACCACTCACAGTTATAGCATTCGTCCTCTGCAAGGATACAGGGACGGTTAATGCAGGCTGCCAGCTCTTCGCCGTCCATTTTCTGAACAGTTTTCAGCTCAAAAAATCTTGCTCCCGCATAATAGGAAGCCACAATATTCTGAGCAAGCTGTGTATTTGGACCTGCTGCCGGTCCGATCGGCGTCTCGAGATTTCTTCCGAAGATCTCCATATCCTTTGTCGTATCTGCCTGATAAGCTCTGTGTACGCCGAATACAGTTCCTTTTTCCTTATGTTCTGTTAAAACCCAGTCCATTAACTGTCCAAAAGACATACAGGTCATTTTTTCACTCATAATTATCCTCCTGTCATCCGGTCTCTCCGGTCATTTTTCTTATTTTCCAAAATTGATGTCATCTGCAAGCTCTTTTGCGGCCTGACGGCAGTCGGCCATAATCTTCGCCTCGTCACACACAAGAACTTCACGGTCTTTCATCAGAACCTCTCCGTTACATACCGTAGTCTGAACCATGCTTCCGTTTACACCGAACAGAAGATGACCGTTGGTATTGTCTGCCCGCATTGGTGTCAGCGGATCATATCCGATCACAATCACATCTGCTGCTGCTCCCGGCTTCAGAACGCCAAGCTCTTTCTTAAAGTAACGGTTTGCAATTTTTGCATTGCCTTCAAAAAGCATCTGAGGAACTTCTCCCCATGCAGCATTAGGATCACAGAGATGATGTTTGTGAAGAACGTTTGCCACTTTCCAGGATTCCATCATATCATGAGTATATCCGTCTGTTCCAAGTCCTGTAACGATTCCTTTGTGTACCAGAGCCATGGTAGGAGGACATCCGCAGGCATTGCCCATATTGGATTCCGGATTATGTACCACCATTGTGTCTGTGTCTTTAATAAGATCCATTTCATGCTCATTAATGTAAATGCAGTGACCCAGAAGTGTTTTGGGACCCAGAATATTCCAGTCATAAAGGCGGTCAACAATACGTTTTCCATGTTCCTTCAAGCACTGATGAAGATCATAAATCCCTTCTGCAACATGGATATGATAGCCAACGCCTTCCGGTTTCAGCTCGTTACACAGCTCCATTGTCTTATCAGAAATCGTAAAGGATGCATGCATACCCATCATTCCGGCGATCATATCGCTGTCATCAGAAAGAGCATGTTTAATAAAGTTTACGTTTTCCATAACAGATTCTCTGGATTTTTCCATTCCGTCACGATCTGAGATCTCATAGCAGAGACAGGTACGGACTCCCAGATCTCTGGCTGCTTCCTCAATGGCATTTAAGGAACCTGTAATATGTCCAAAGCTTGCATGGTGATCAAAAACAGTTGTCACACCGTTTTTAATAGAATCGATATAAGTAGCGTAAGCGGAAAGCTTTGTCTGTTCCAGTGTCAGATGACGGTCAATGGTCCACCACTGTCCGTCCAGAATATCCAGAAATCCCTGAGGATTGTATCCTTTGATACTTAGTCCTCTGGCAAAAGAGCTGTAAATATGTTCATGGGCATTGATAAATGCAGGCATGATCACTCCGCCCTTTGCATCAATAAACTCTGCATCCGGATAAGCTTTTTTAACATCCTCCGTTTCGCCTACCATAACGATAGTACTGCCATCCATTGCCACTGCACCGTTCTCATAAAAGGTATTGGACGCATCTCGCGTAATCATTCTTCCATTTCCAATTATCTTCATATTAAATCCTCCCTGTCTTGTAACAATCTGCCAACTGCGCACAAATTTCATCCTGTCATTTTAGGAATTTTATACCATTAATGTACCATATTTTTTCCTGTATTTCAATAGTAAATCCAAAAACATTTTTTGTATCAAAAAGTTTTTGTATATCAACTGTTGTCTGCTTTTCAGACCCATATAAAATCAATCTCCAGATCCATTATTTTTCTTCTGCAAAATCTTTTTTATGATAGTATTCCCGGAATTTCCCTGTAATAAAAAAACTGTTCCGACAGATATTCCATGTATTTTCCCATAGAATATCTTGCCGTAACAGTTTTACATCTCTTTTATTAATTCCAGAACTTTTCTGTTCTGATTCCAAAAAACCGGATCTGCCTTCACCTGATATCCGCACCCGTTTTTTAAATGCCAGCCGTAAAAATCTCTTTCCGGCCTTCCGTAAGCCTCCATAACGTTCATAATGGTCCCTCCGTGAACCACCACTGCCGCCCGGCTGATGTCACTGCAAAAGCAGTCCGTTACAACTCTCCGGAACCCTTCCAGAGTCCGTTCCCGAAATTCCTCTCGGCTTTCTCCACCTGGAAAAGGCAACAGGCCACCGCTGTCTACCCAGGCCTGGTAATCCGTATTTCCGGATAATTCCAGATAGTTTTTGTTCTCAAAAGCTCCAAAATCACACTCTGCAAGCTGATCTATGATCCTCAGCCTTTTTCCCGGAAACAAAAGCTCTGCTGTTTCTCTGCACCGTACAAGAGGACTTACAAACACAGCTTCCGGATCCGGATAAGAAAATGTTTTCAGCTTCTTCCTTCCCTCTTCACACAAAGGTTCGTCTGTTTTTCCAATATATCTCTGATGTCGGTTCCCCTCTGTCATTCCATGTCGGATCAGCCATATCTCAGTCATGTTTGATCACCGTACCAATACCGCAGACCACCCTTGTAACTTTTCTGCTGCCGGAAGCAAGCTGTGTACACACCCTTCCCACAGCTTCCCGGTAAGCCCTCTGAAAAGCATCCACAGGAACCACTCCGTATCCAACTTCATCCGATACCAGAATCACCTCCGGATTTTTCCGGATCAGCTCCTCGGCCAGATCTGTCACGGAAATTCCTGCTTCCATTTCTTTTTTTATAAATTCATGAAATCCTATAACGCCTCCGGCGGAAAAAAGTTCTTCTCTGGAGATCTCCTTACCATTGACCCAGGAAATTTCCGGATACATTTTTTCTGCATAGGATGCCTTTCCCTGAAAAGCGCCTCCAATTACCATTTCCATACTCGTCCTTCTCCTTTATCTATACAAGTATCACACGCAGCACTGCTGTCACCAACGCCATTGCCAGTTCGCAGAGACAGAGGAACCATCCGGAAAGATCCCCTGTGGTTCCGCCGAAGTATTTCATCGCCATATGCCTGTAATATACAAAAACTCCTGCTGCCGCCAGAAAAGCCGCTGTTCCCATAACCGGTTCTGTCCAGATCATAAGCGCCGCAAGAATGATCAGATAACAGATCAGGGTGTTTCGTACCGGAATGTCTTCCGATTTTTTTGAGAACTCTGCCACAGTTCCATCCTCTCTGGCCTTTGGAAGCGTGATCACACCCAGTCCGGAAAGGCATCTGGATACCATAAACCCAAAAGCAACGACCACCATCGCCTGTCTGTCAAAACAGATTTCACTATAGGATCCGAACCAGCAGAGGAAATAAACGCCTGCCGTAATCACCGCAAACGCACCTGCATTGGAATCTTTCAGGATTTCCAGTCGTCTTTTTCTCTCCTGCCAGGAACTCAAAGCATCCGCAGTATCCAGAAGTCCATCCACATGAATCCCTCCTGTGATCAGCATAGGAAGCACTGTCAACGCCACAGAAAGAAAAGTCACATTAAATCCCAGATAGCCGGCAAGCCATGCCGCAGCCAGGGAAACCAGCCCGATGACCGTACCGATAAAAGGAAAAAAGCAGAACATATACTTCATATTTTCCTTTGTCCACTCTGCCTGAGGCACCGGGATTTTTGAAAACATGGCAAATGCGATCTTAAAACTGTTCCACAGACTTTTCATGAAGGTCCCCTCCTTTTTTATGATATACGGGAATTCCATAGACAACCTCCACAACCGAATCTGCCATTTTTCCCAGACACTGATTGATATTTCCAAGTACCCTCTGGTAGTCTTCTGTTTCCCCCTCATAAGAAGCGGCCTCAGAAAAAATCTCATTTGTTACAACAACAAGATTTTCTGCCTGTGATTTCAGATTTCGGATTCCCTTCAGAATTTCCGCCTCTGTATTTTCATGAGCGCCATCTTCTCGGAAAATCTCATTTGCTACAAGATTGGACATACATTCCAGAAGCACCGTGCAGCCTTGCGGGAGTCTGACCCGAGAAAGTCCTGTATAACATTCCACTGTGTCAAAACCTTTTCCAGAGCGCATATCCCGGTGTCTTTTCACCCGTTTCCTGCTCTCCTCATCAAAAGGATACATGGTGGCAATATAAACTCTCGGTATGTCTCCGCAGGCAATCACGCAGTCCTCGGCAAAAGCAGATTTGCCGCTTCCGCTTCCACCTGTTACCAGAATCATCATTTATACCAGCTCCTCATACTGATCTACTTTAATTTCCTCAAAGGTACTCATAGATTCATAAACTGCAAGCCCCATATCAATAAACGGGAAAAGAGCCACTGCTCCGCTTCCCTCTCCCAGACACATTTCCCCATGGATCACGGCTTCTTTGCCAAGAGCTTCCAGGATCATGGCAGCCGCAGGCTCTCTGGATACATGGGAAGCGATCATATAATCTCCGGTGAGAGGGCAGATTCTTTGCGCCACAAGGGCAGCCACACAGGAAATAAAGCCGTCGATCACAACCGGGATCCGGTAAGCAGCGCCTCCAATAAACACACCTGCCATTCCGGCAATATCCAGACCGCCTACTTTTGCCAGCACATCCACAGGATCAGAAGGGTCCGGTTCATTGAGCTTTACCGCTCTTTTAATCGCATCGATTTTTCTCTTCAGCCCCTCGCCGGAAAGCCCTGCGCCACGACCGGTCATTTCCTCAACAGATCTGTCCAGAAGAACTGATGCCACAGCGCTGCTTGTAGTGGTATTCCCAATTCCCATCTCTCCTGTGGCGATCAGGCGGTATCCCTGGTCTTTCAGCCTTCTTACCATCTCAATACCGGCCTCGATCCCCTGTACCGCTTCCTCATAAGTCATGGCCGGCTCTTTTGCCATATTGCAGGTTCCCTTCATAACTTTCAGATCAGCAGGCACCTTTGTATCCGAAGCCATGCCCACATCAACAGGAAACACATCTGTCCTGCACTGTCTGCACATCACACAGGCAGAAGTATCCCCCTTCAGAAAATTTTCTGCCACAATGGCAGTTACTTCCTGTCCGGTCTGGGTCACGCCCTCTTCCACCACACCGTTATCTGCACACATGACAATCAGAGCCCTTTTATCCAGATGAATATCTGCGGAACCGGTAATGCCTGCGATCTGCATTACGATCTTTTCCATTTTTCCAAGTGAATGAAGAGGTTTGGCTATACTGTCCCATCTTTTCTGCGCGGCACAGACCGCCTCCTGATCAACAGCGCAAATCTGTTTTTTCGCTTCTTCCAACGTCATTTTTCCGACTTCCCTTCTGTATTCTGTTTTCCTGTTGTAAAAACAAAAAATTTACTGAATATGTAGTTGAGAGCCAACACAATAAACTGCGTGATAAATTTTCCCATCATATCATCCATATGCAGGATCTCCACCAGAAGCCATACGCCTCCCACCTCTATGACCATCGTTACAAGACGGGCGCTGATAAACTTCATAAAAGGCCGGACATGATCCAGCAAAGTCTCACATTTGTCCTGAAAAACAAACTTCGAATTCACCACATAGGCAAAAAGAATCGCCGCAATAATAGAAATGACATTTGCAACAGTAAGCTGCACTCCGCATTTTCTCAGAGCATAAAAACTTACAAGATTTACCAGGGTGGTACAGCCCCCAAAAAACACATATCTTATCACATCATTCCCGTACAGCCGGGTAATCATTTTTCTGATCTTTTCCATTTTTCACTCCTGCTTTTTACTGTATGTTTCTCATACCGGAAGCTTTACACGGAGTCATGCCGGGCATTTTCAGATACGTCCTCACTGCCCCGAACAATCCGCGAAATAATATATCTTGGACGTCTCTTCACTTCCTCGTAGATCTTCGCAATATAATATCCAATGATTCCAAGACTGAGCATGATAGCGCTTCCTATCAGAAGCAGCACGATCACTATGGTTGTATAACCTTCCACTGCATGTCCGGTAAAATACTGGGCAAGAGAATACACAGCCAGGACAAGCGAAAACAGAAAACAGATTCCACCTCCCACTGTTACAAACTGTAAAGGTACAGTTGTAAATGCAACAATGTTTGTAAAAGCATATTTAACCAGGGACCAGGCAGACCATTTTGATACTCCTGCCTCCCTCTCCCGGACTTCAAAGCTGACAGAAGCTGTTTTAAATCCGACCCATGAAGAGGTTGCCCTAAAAAACATATTTCTTTCCGGCATGGATAGAATGCTCTCTACCGCCCGTCTGTCCATCAGCTTAAAATCTGACGCATTCTGCATGTCAACTCCCGTAGCTTTTGACATGATCCCATAAAAGAATCCCGCACATTTTTTATGAAGAAAGCCTTCCTTTCCTCTGCTGGACTTTACTCCCTCGATCACCTGATATCCCTGTTCCCACAAACGATACATTTCCACCAGAGTTTCCGGCGGATGCTGAAGATCACAGTCCATTACTGCTACGGCGTCTCCTTTTGCCTGGGCAAGCCCGGCAAATACCGCAGCCTCTTTTCCAAAGTTTCTGGAAAATCCCACCCCCAGAATATTGGGGTCTTTTTTTCCGGCCTTTTCAATTTCTTCCCAGGTACGGTCTGCAGAGCCGTCGTTGACCAGTACCAGTTCGTAGGAAATTCCGGCCTTTGTCAGAACCTCCCGAAGTACGGAACAGGTTTTTTCGATCATAAGCTCTTCATTATATGCAGGAAGCACAACTGATAAAACACTCATACTTTTGCTACCTTCTTTTTATTTTTTGTTTTTATTCTTACAAATACCAGACCAATGTAACACAGGGCTCCCGCCAAAGTCAAGCAGATGCCCGGCACAAGAAACGGCGTCCTGTATTCAATCAGGATCTCATGATCCCCCTCTGGAAGCTCCAGCGCCATATACATGGTATTGGCCTTTTTCAGCTCTGTTTCTTTTCCGTCTACATAAGCCCGGAAACCTTTACTGTACGGAACAGAAATCAGAAGTCCTTTCGGTTCTGAAAGTGAAATCGTTCCAATGATCCTGTTTGTTTCCATACGGATATCCTTCAAAACCTCCTGCCCCAGCTTTTCTGTCTGTTTTGTAATACGCTCCATAGGCTGACATACGATTTTCAGCTGATCAAACGTATACACACCCGGCTTTTCAAAAGTAAGGGTAATGGATTTTTTTGCCGACTTTCCGTATCCTGTATTACACAGGAAATTATGTTTTCCGCTGTAGGCGTTATATTTGTCTGTAAAAATGCGTATGGTTTTTTCAGGGAACTGTCCCCCTACTGTCACAGAAGCCTTCTGACTTTCTTTCCAGTATCTCCAATGACTGTCCTCATGAAGAAGCTGATTTTTTTCGTACCGGGTCATTTTATTCCATTTCTTTTCGCTGACCCGCTCCTTTGGCGAAAGTCCGTCATAATCCAGCCCTTCTGCAATCAGATAGGTTTCACTGTTTTCCAGACCGTTAAACAGAAGTTCCAGCTTTGCCCCCTCTTGTGTAACCTTTATTTTTCCATCCTTCACTGAACACCCCTTGCCTTTTCTGATCTCATAAGGGATTTCCTGATTGTTAAATTCCGGTGTGGTCTCAGGAAGAGAACTGTTTTCAAGCACAATTCCCTGAAGGAGCACCTGCTGTTTTTCAGTAACTGTCATTTTTTCATATTCCTCTCTGGGTATAAAGGAATCGTAAGTATACCCCAGAGGAAGAGCCTCTTCACTTCCAAAGGCCTCATATATTTTTCCGTTTTTGTCCGCGCTTCCCTCCAGCCAGTAATATCCATAGGGCATATACTGATATCTGTTGTTTTTTACAACAAAATATTTAACTGAAGCCAGTCTGTCCAGAATGGTTCTTCCATCCAGGTTTTCATAATGCTGCTCCCAGGGCGTATTCAGATACATTTCGTCAAAAAACTCTCCGATACTTCCGCTTGCAACACTGAAATAATAGGAAGTGCTGTTTGTTCCCATATGCATGGCTGAATTTTCGCAGGAAAGGGCATCCAGCTGGTCATAGCGATACACGGAAGTGTCTTCTGTGTCCAGAACTGCCAGATCTGTGCCTGATTCCAGAGTTTTCATTGCCTCTCCCCTGTCCGCAAACTCTGAAAGATAGTCTTTTTCCATGGAATACTGATAATAAATATTAAAAAATATTCCCGCTGTAAGAAGTCCGCTCATCATCAGGCAAAGATTTCTTTTTCTTACGAAAATAGATCCGTACAAAAGAATCACTGCAGTGGAAAATACCAGCAGAAGCATTGCTGACATATTTCTCTGAGTACGGGCCGCCTCTGAAAAAAGCGCTGCCACGCAGTAAATAAGGAGCATTACAAATACCCGTCGCTTTTCCCGGATATCCAGTCGAAAAAGCTCAGGATAGATTTTTACAAAAATATAGGCGATCAGCATCCCATAGGCCCAGATCCACCGGTTGGACACATAGGAAAAGCCATTAAGCACATGTCCGGCAAAAGGAACCAGAAGAAACACATTCAGAAGAAGGAATCCTATCTTCAACGCTGTGTTTGATTTTTTCTTTGCAAACAGGACAAACACTCCCGTCATGGCAATCGCCGTGTAACCAGCCACACCCCACTGGATCATATTTTCTCCAATGAGACAGCTTAAATATTTTTCATAGTAAATTCTGTCATACAAAAGTGGCACGTAATTTTCTGCCTGAAAGCGATCTGTGCCGAACACAGGAAGAATGACCGGCAAAAGGATCACTCCTGCAAGAAGAACAGCAATCACAGAATACCCTGCAAATACTGACAGCCACTTTCCAATGCATTTAATGGTCCGATCAGATTTATCTGTAAACACCACAAAATAATCAAAAGCCGCATAAAGTACCATAAAAATCCCCAGCATATAGAAGAAATAAAAATTTGATACTCCTGCAAGCGCCACAGCCCAGATAAATACATAAGGCTTTTCTTTTCGGTAGATTTTGTCAATTCCCAGTAAGATCAGAGGAAGATAGATCATCGGATTTGCAAAATACGGATGTTTCATAGCCGCATAGATCGTCCATCCTGCAAAAACATAGATCAGAGAGCCCATAAGAACTGCCTGCTTTGAATTTTTGTGATAAAAACAGTATCTGCTGAATGCAATTCCCGCAAGATAAATCCTTAAAAAAATCAGAAACGCATACAGGTATTCTGTTTTTTCCGGTGACACAAATACAGATAAAAGCGTCAGAGGATCACCGATCACATAATAGTGGAGCGTTGTCAGAATATCAGACCCATAGCCGATATGCATATCCCACATGGGAATCTCAAGTTTATGCTCCACAAAAACAGAATGAAGAATATTCCTCAGATATTCTCCATAATAAGCAAGGGAATTCAGATGCTGGGGCACACCGTCATGGCTCCAGATCAGAGATTTCCCATTCAGATAAAACTGCAAATAAAGAATCAGTCCAATAATTCCAAAAGCCAGAGTATAGATCAGATAGTAATCTGTTTTCTTTTCTGTTGAAAATCTTTTTTTCATATTCATAAATTAGCTTTCCTTTAAAAAAGCCGCGGTACCTTTGTACCGCGGCCAAAAGTCTGAATTTATTCAGCATCTGCTCCGTAAAGAGTGATGAGTTTGTTCAGATAATCATATCTTTCCTTAGCCTCAGCCTCATTCTTAGCAAACAGTCTTTCAGCTTTCTCAGGATTCTGACGTTTCAGAGAATTGTAACGAACCTCTCCGTCAAGGAATTCCTGATAGTCATCCATGTTCGGAGCCTTGGAATCCAGAGTAAACTTGTTCTCTGCTGCCGGATTGAAGCGGAAGTTATGCCAGTATCCGCACTTAACTGCCAGCTCTTCCTCAGTCTGAGCTTTTGACATACCCTTCTTGATACCGTGGTTGATACATGGAGCATATGCAATGATCAGAGACGGTCCCGGATAAGCCTCAGCCTCAGCGATTGCTTTTACAGTCTGGTTGAAGTCAGCGCCCATGGAGATCTGTGCTACATATACATAGCCATAGCTCATAGCGATGGAAGCCATATCTTTTTTCTTCACTTCTTTACCGCCTGCAGCGAACTGAGCGATCGCACCTGTCGGTGTGGATTTTGAGGACTGTCCGCCAGTGTTGGAGTAAACTTCTGTATCGAATACCATAACGTTGATGTCACGTCCGCTTGCAAGAACATGGTCAACACCGCCGAATCCGATATCGTAAGCCCATCCGTCACCACCGAAGATCCACTGGGATTTCTTGGAAAGGAAGTCTTTCTGAGCAAGGATTTCCTGAGCTTTTTCGCATCCGCATGCTTCCAGAGCCGCTACCAGTTTATCTGTAGCTGTTCCGTTAGTAGCACCTACGGAGAATGTGTCAAGCCATTCCTGTCCTGCTGTCTTAACGTCTTCATTTTCACCGTTTGCAACAAGATCCTCAACCTTTTCTTTCAGGCCGTCACGGATTGCTTTCTGAGCAAGAAGCATACCATAACCGAACTCTGCATTGTCCTCGAACAGAGAGTTAGACCATGCCGGACCCTGTCCTTTTGCATTTACAGTGTAAGGTGTGGACGGTGAGGAGTTACCCCAGATAGAGGAACATCCTGTAGCGTTTGCAATATACATTCTGTCACCGAAAAGCTGGGTGATCAGTTTTGCGTAAGGTGTTTCACCACAGCCTGCACATGCTCCGGAGAACTCAAGCAGTGGCTGTTTGAACTGGCTTCCCTTAACAGTTGTCTCTTTGAATTTAGCAACAACATCTTCCTTAACCGGAAGTGCTACGCCATAATCAAAGAATTTCTGAGCGCCTGCATTTGCTTCCATGTTTTCCATAGCAAGTGCTTTTGCACCTTTCTTGCCTGGGCAGACATTTGCACAGGAACCGCAGCCTGTACAGTCATAAGCGGAAACAGTGATAGCGAATTTGTAATCTTTCATACCGGTCATCGGCAGAGTAGCCATGCCTTCCGGTGCGTTAGCAGCTTCTTCTTCTGTAAGAGCTACCGGACGGATAACAGCGTGCGGACAAACATATGCACAGCGGTTACACTGGATACAGTTTTCCGGCTGCCATACAGGAATGTTCACTGCGATACCACGTTTCTCATATGCGGAAGAACCGGACGGTGTAGTACCATCTACATAATCCTTGAATGCAGATACAGGCAGGGAATTACCTTCCTGTGCATTTACTTTGGACTGAATGTTGTTTACGAAATCAACAACATCTTCTCTTCCGTTCTCAGCGTGAGTCATATGAAGGCCTTCATCAGCTGCATCTTTCCAGCTTTCCGGAACCTGGATCTCAACAACCTGCTTAGCACCTGCATCGATCGCAGCCCAGTTTTTCTGAACGATATCGTCACCCTTACGTCCGTAAGTAGCTTTAGCTGCTGCTTTCATAAGGTCGATTGCCTGCTCCTCAGGAATGATTCCTGTAAGTTTGAAGAATGCAGACTGAAGGATTGTATTGATACGTGTCGGTCCCATGCCGGTTTCAATACCGATCTTCACACCGTCAATGGTGTAGAATTTAATGTCATGGTTGGCGATAAATGCTTTTACCTGTCCCGGAAGATGTTTCTCAAGGCCTTCCATATCCCATGGGCAGTTCAGAAGGAAAGTTCCACCGTCTACCAGTTCCTGAACCATGTTGTATTTGTTCACATATGAAGGATTGTGACAGGCAACAAAGTCAGCTTTCTTGATCAGGTAAGTAGATTTGATCGGTTTTTTACCAAAACGAAGGTGAGACATTGTAACACCACCGGACTTCTTGGAATCATAGTCAAAGTAAGCCTGAGCGTACATATCTGTATTGTCACCAATGATCTTGATGGAGTTCTTGTTTGCACCTACAGTACCGTCAGCGCCAAGACCCCAGAATTTACAGTTTGTGGTTCCTTCCGGAGTTGTCACGATCGGAGCGCCTGTTTCCAGGGACAGATTAGTAACATCATCCACAATACCGATTGTAAATTTCTCTTTGGAAGTGTTCTCATATACAGCAACGATCTGAGCCGGTGTTGTATCTTTGGAACCAAGTCCGTAGCGTCCGGAGAATACCGGAGTATCTTTGAACTGGGAATCCTTGAGAGCTGCTACAACATCAAGGTACAGCGGCTCGCCAAGAGCACCCGGCTCTTTTGTTCTGTCAAGAACTGTGATCTGTTTTACAGATGCAGGGATTGCATCGATCAGTGCCTGTGCGCAGAATGGTCTGTAAAGACGAACTTTGATCACGCCGACTTTTTTACCTGCTGCTGCAAGATAATCGATTGTCTCCTCAATTGTATCATTTACAGAGCCCATAGCAACGATTACATGTTCTGCATCCTCAGCTCCGTAGTAGTTGAACAGTTTGTAGTCTGTTCCGATCTTTTCATTTACTTTATCCATGTACTCCTGTACAACTGCCGGAAGGGCATCGTAGTACGGGTTACATGCCTCTCTTGCCTGGAAGAAGATATCCGGGTTCTGAGCAGAACCTCTCTGGCACGGGTGATTCGGGTTCAGCGCATTTTTACGGAACTCTGCGATTGCATCCATATCTGCCATATCTTTCAGGTCTTCATAATCCCATGTCTCGATCTTCTGGATCTCATGAGATGTACGGAATCCGTCAAAGAAGTTGATAAACGGAACTTTTCCTTTGATAGCTGCAAGATGAGCTACCGGTGTAAGGTCCATAACCTCCTGAACAGATGACTCGCAAAGCATTGCGCATCCTGTCTGACGACATGCCATAACATCAGAATGGTCTCCAAAAATGGAAAGTGCATGAGAAGCAAGTGCACGGGCAGATACGTTGATAACGCCCGGAAGCTGTTCTCCTGCGATCTTGTAAAGGTTCGGGATCATCAGAAGAAGACCCTGAGATGCTGTGTAAGTAGTTGTAAGGGCACCAGCTGCCAGAGATCCGTGAACTGCACCTGCAGCACCAGCCTCAGACTGCATTTCAGTAACCTGTACTTCCTGCCCAAAGATGTTCTTTCTTCCCTGGGTTGCCCACTCGTCTGTGGCCTCAGCCATAACAGATGAAGGGGTGATCGGGTAAATAGCAGCTACATCAGAAAAAGCATATGATGCATGAGCGGCTGCATGGTTACCATCCATGGTTTTCATCTTTCTTGCCATAGTTTTCTTTTCCTCCTTAAAGGTATGATGAAAATTATTTCTAGGCTGTCATCCAGTCTAAAATTCCATTACTGATTATATCATATTCCGATGATATTGTCCAACTGGATTCTGATTTTTTTTGTATACAACATTCTGATTTTTTGTATACAACAAAGGAGTGCTCCACCCCTCCTGTGCCATGATGCACATTTGCGGCGGACCACTCCTTTTTATTCGTTCTGCCCCCTCTGTCACGGCAGTATACCGGAATCCCGCTCCGGCTGTACCGGGCAGTAAAATCCTCCGGTTCACATACTGTCAAACAGCTCCTGCAGTGTTTTTCGCTTAAAAAGTTTCCACAATTCTTTCTGGATCTCTGCAAGTTCCCGGTGAACAAGGCAGGGCGTTTTATCCCTGTTGTCTCTGACACACTGATATTTTGGATCCATACATTCTATAATCATAAGTTCCGGGTCTATTGCCGTATAAATATCATACAGAGTGATCTCCCCCGGAGTACGATTCATGGAATATCCCCCATGGACTCCTCTGAAGCCTCTGACAAGCTTTGCTTTCTGAAGTTTTTTCAGGATTTTATAAGCAAAAGGGGCTGTAATCTCCTCACGTTCACAAATTTCTCCGACACTGAGCCGCTCCGCACCCGAAAGTGCACGGATCACTCGTACTGCATAATCGCATTCTCTTGTAATCAACATATCTTTTCCCTCTCCACTGTCTCTTATGTCCGTCTCTGATGTCACTGATCAAAGCCAGCAGTTTTTATGAATCTCCTTTTTTAGCTCATTCCCTCGATGCTATGTTTCCAATTATAACAATTTGTCTGCAAAAATTCAATATTCTTTAATAATAACCTGTATGATTTCCATTCCTGCGATCACCGTAAACGGAACAGACGGAAGGTACTGCCTTCTATTTTTCTGCAAAGATCAGCAAAATACCAAAAGCCAGGATCACAACGCCAAGAATCCTCCTGAGCCACACCCCTGCTGCCGCATATCGGGGATTTTTTATTACCCGGTCCACATAACTGTAACCGATTCCTGTTCCCACCAAAAGCACACTGTGACCTACAGCATAAAGCACCATCAGTAAAACGCCCCACCAGGCATTCTGCCCCAGCTCCGCAACCAGAGCCAGAAGGGCAACCATAACCGGAATTGCGCAATGGGAAGCAAACACCCCACCCAGAGCCCCTGTGAAAAACGCTCCGATATATCCTTTTTTTGTCATGTGCTCCGACATATGGATGTGAGGAATCAGACTGATGACACCAAATACCTGAAGGGCCATCAGAATCATAAGAATTCCCATAAGAATTGTCCACCAGTGTCCGGCCTCATGCATCCGGTGCCCGATAAAGGACGCAACTGAGCCAAAAATCCCAAAGGTCACTGCCATTCCCGAAGCCATGGAAAGGGACAGGCACACAGCTTTTTTGCGGTCTGCCTCCACAGCCCCCACGCAGGCCAGAAGCATGGGTACCGAAGCAAGAGAGCAGGGGGTAAAAGAGGTAATGATCCCTGCCACAAGGCTCAATACAGGCGCTGCCCAGAGATTTTGCGTCATCATCTCTGTAAGCGACTTTATGATTTCAGTCATAAATAACAATCTCCCTTCTATAGAAATACAGCCATATTTTCTGTTCATTTCCTTTTAAAACTTGATTATAGCAGTGTCCTGTTGATTTTTCAAGAAAATAACTCTTGCAAAATCCAGACTTTACGGTACAATGGGAATGAGCTGCAAAAAACAGCATCCTGATAAAATGTAAAACCGTAACCGTAACGAAGAAAAGAGGTACTTTATGATTTCAGCAAATAACATCACTCTTAGGGTTGGAAAAAAAGCCCTGTTTGAAGATGTCAACATCAAATTCACAGAAGGAAACTGCTACGGTCTCATTGGCGCCAACGGTGCAGGAAAATCTACTTTTCTGAAGATCCTGTCCGGACAGCTTGAACCAACCAACGGCGACATTGTGATCACACCCGGACAGCGTCTTTCTTTCCTGCAGCAGGATCATTTTAAATATGACGCCTATCCTGTTCTGGATACAGTCATTATGGGAAATTCCAGACTGTATGAGATTATGAAAGAAAAAGAGGCCATTTACGCAAAGGAAGATTTTACAGACGAAGACGGCATCCGCGCCAGTGAACTGGAAGGCGAATTTGCAGAAATGAACGGATGGGAGGCAGAATCTGACGCCGCAACCCTTCTGAACGGTCTGGGCATTGAAACAGAATTCCATTACTCACAGATGGCCGATCTTACAGGAAGCCAGAAAGTCAAGGTACTTCTGGCTCAGGCACTTTTTGGAAACCCGGACATCCTTCTTCTGGATGAGCCTACTAACCACCTGGATCTCCCTGCTATTGAATGGCTGGAAGAATTCCTGATCAACTTTGACAATACTATCATCGTAGTTTCTCACGACCGTTATTTCCTTAATAAAGTCTGCACCCACACTGCCGACATTGACTATGGCAAAATCCAGCTTTATGCAGGAAACTATGATTTCTGGTTTGAATCCAGCCAGCTTCTTATCAAGCAGATGAAAGAGGCAAACAAAAAGAAAGAAGAAAAGATCAAGGAGCTGCAGGAATTTATTTCCCGTTTCAGCGCCAACGCATCCAAATCCAAGCAGGCGACTTCTCGTAAACGTGCCCTGGAAAAAATCCAGCTTGATGATATGCGTCCCTCAAGCCGTAAATATCCTTATATCGACTTCCGTCCAAACCGCGAGATCGGAAACGAAGTTCTTATGGTGGAAAATCTTTCCAAAACAATTGACGGAGTAAAAGTTCTGGACAACATTTCCTTTACTCTGGGCCATGATGATAAGGTAGCTTTTGTAGGCGCTAACGAGCAGGCTATCACCACCTTCTTCCGCATCCTTATGGGAGAGCTGGAACCGGATGAGGGAAATTATAAATGGGGTGTAACAACCTCCCAGGCTTATTTCCCAAAAGACAACACTCAGGAATTTGACAATGATCTTACTATCACCGACTGGCTGACCCAGTATTCTGAGATCAAGGACGCCACCTATGTCAGAGGCTTCCTGGGACGTATGCTTTTCCCGGGCGAGGATGGAGTAAAACGTGTCAAAGTTCTTTCCGGTGGCGAAAAGGTGCGCTGTCTCCTTTCCAAAATGATGATCTCCGGCGCAAATATCCTTGTTCTGGACGAGCCCACCAACCACCTGGATATGGAATCCATTACCGCTCTGAACAACGGACTGATCAAGTTCCCGGGAGTTATTCTTTTTACCTCCCATGACCACCAGTTTGTTCAGACAACAGCCAACCGTATCATGGAGATCCTCCCTGACGGAAAACTCATTGACAAGATCACAACCTACGATGAATATCTTGCCAGTGATGAAATGGCAAAGAAACGTCATGTATTTGAGATCAATGAGGAAGACGCTTCCGACAACTAAACATTGTATAAAGCCCAACAGAAATGAAAAGACGGCAGGCACCACTTACAAAGTGATGTCTGCCGTTTTTCCCTGGGTTACTTCCAGAAGGCTTCTTACCGGAACCTTCAGAGTCAGTCCGATACGTCCTCCGCTTATATAAATTTCCTCAAAATTTTCTGCTGAGGAATCAAACACTGTGGGATATGCTTTCTTCATTCCCAGCGGGCTGCAGCCGCCTCTTACATAACCTGTGATCTTCAGGATATCCTTTACATGGATCATGTCCACTGTCTTTTCCCCCACTGCCTTTGCCGCAGCTTTTCTGTCAACCTCTTTCTGGATCGGTACCACGAACACATAATAGCCCCCGCTTTTTCCTTCCATTACCAAAGTTTTAAAGGACTGCTCGTAAGGAGCGCCCACCAGATCCGCACTGTGGATCCCGTCTATAAATTCATCACATTCATAAGGAAATGCCTCATAGGAAATCTTTTTCCTTTCCAGCATCCTCATGGCGTTTGTTTTAGCCTCTTTTGCCATTTCGTCTGTCCTTTCCCGTCTTTCTCTCTGAAATTTTCTTCCACGGAAGAATACTTTCTCTGTCTTCCTCTTCCATCATTTCTCTGAGGATTTCCTCATCAAGCTCATCCTCATCAATAGGATCGTCACAAAAATCCTCATATCTGTCCGGTTGTTTCAGATCTGCATAAAACTCCCTTTCCTTCCAGCTGTCAGGATATCTATCCAGTTCGTCAGAAAATTCTTCCTGATTTTTTTGTTCCGGCCGATCTACCCGAATGGTATAGGTCTGTTTTCTTCCTGGGTTCATACTATAAGAAGGCCGTCCGTAAGAATCATCATATGCATAAGAATCAAGGGGCAGATCAAGCTCCGGATCCTTTGTCCGCCTGGGACGATACACAATGGTCTTGTCCGGATCCAGTCCATACTCATCCACAATACGGCGCTTTCTGTCTTTTTCTCCTACCTGGATATCCACCGGAGTGTGTTTTCTGGATGAGCCTCTGTTTTCTGAATAATTTCTCATCACCGGAGAATCCCTTCTGTCCGGAGCATTTCTTCTAGCATCTCGTTTTTCGTCAACTGAGGAACGTCGCCTTGTGCCCTTTTCAGCTTTCTCTTCCTGTACTCTTTTTCTTCTTACCGGAGATTCATAATACATTTCTTCTTCAACATCCGGATACAGATCATAATCCTCTTTCTCCCGGCGTTGTTTCTTCTTAGACCGCCCGGCAGAAGCTTCATATTCTTCCTCATCCTCTTCGTATCTGCTGCGGTTGGTTGCAAACTGGATCAGCATACCAAGAACAGCAAAGGCTGCGCTGAGCCCGATCCCATAAGGAAAATCCCCCAGTCCCCCGATTTTTGCCAGAGACATACCTGCCATCGCACCACCAAGGAGACTGGTTCCTACAATGATCACCTCTTTTGCCCACTTCATGGCAAGTGTTCCCAGTCCCGCTCCCGCAAGAAGGCAGATAAAAAATACCAGAGAAGTAGTCGGATGCAGAACATAAATGGCAATTCCCAGACCTAGGCCTGCTCCCAGAACAAAAATACCTACCTTATAACTTATAAATACAAGAATTGCCAACACAACACCTACTCCGACACCAACCGCAATCCGTACGGTATTGTCACTGATCTCCATAAAAAACGAGGCTCCATATCCAAGACCCGCTCCAATGACAAAAGCAAAAAGCATCATCCAGAAACGGAGAAGCCTGTATCCAAGAATACAGTTTATGACACCAAATACCAGCAGGATCCCAAACCCTATCAGCTGTATATCTGTTACTGCTGAAGCAGACCGGAACCGTTCTATCATATCCATTCCCCTCAGCAGGATATCCAGAATGCTGTTCATACTCTTTTTCCTCCTTTATGTTATATGTCAGAACATAAAATACATAGTTTTCATATTTTCCAGAAGTCCGTAATGATACCCCACAGAATCCAGCCCGTAAAGCTGGAGATAATATTCTGCTACACGATCAATATAGCTCTCCTGTATCCATTCTCTGTAAGCTTCATTATACGCTTCCTGCGTGCTGAATTTGAACCTCACCACAGCTGCCCCGTTGTCCAGACGCATCTTACAATATCTGTAAAGAGCTTCGCTGTCATAACTGTCAAAGCAGCCCTGATTCAGCACATAAAAATTTTTATCCACTGCTGTACATTCCGGTACGGAAAATTCCCGGGAAGGCGTGTAGATTTCCCGATACTCGTCCGGAAACGGGCAGAGATAATCATACAGTATTGTTTTATGCTCCGCAAATTGAACCGCATCTCCTTCCAGAAATTCCGGCTGATCTCCATTTGTTGCATCCACATAATAATACTGTCCGTCAAGCAACACAATATTCCATGCGTGTCCATCCGCACTGTCTTTTGCGCTTCCCTCCACATAAATACAGGGAACCCCCAGCCTTTCCAGGCAATACTGGACCGCCCTGGCATACCCGGCGCATACTGCCTGTTTTTTCCAGAAAACACCCGCGATATTCTGATCGTGCTCAGATGAAACATATTCTGTTGTATCAATCAGATATGTATAAACTGTTTTGACCTTTTCATAATCATCTGCATTTTCCGGTATCATTGCAGTCATTTCCTGATATCCCTGTTCCACGGCTGCCTGGATCTCCTGGATTTCTCCATCCGTATAAGTGTATCCCGGGGAAAACAGGCTGTAATCCTCTCCCGGATAAGAAGTCCTGTAAACAGCCTCCCGATTATGGATCCAGAAAAGTTCCGGATGGTCCTTCAAAACAGCATGGTATACCCTGTCAATCACCGCATCCTCCGAAGAGGTCAGATAAAATTTCTCTTTTCTCTCCCGAATCCCCTGCAGCATTTGTCTGTAGATATTTTTTTCCTGTTCTTTCAAAAGCTGAAAATAATATTCCTGATGCCCCTCATCTGTCTGCGCAATTTTCTGCTCCCGGAGTTTTTTAACCTGTTCCGGCTCCTGATCAAACACAGATCCGGCTGCATCTACTATCTGTTTCAGTCCTGTTTTTCCTTCCCGGTCACTGCCGGAGTCCTTTTTCTGCAATATACCAGACGCAATACCGGCAACGATCAGAAGCAAAAATAACAGAAAAAAGAGCTTGGGAAAACGCCTTTTTTTCATTTGTTTCTCCTTTTGAAAAATCATGCCCATGCGGATTTCATTTTTCCGCATGGGCATATGTTATGCTGCGTGTAAACAGTTGCTGTAGGATTTCTCTTTCAGATCAGTCTTCAAAAATAACCTCAACATCCTCAAATTCCTCTGATTCTGAAGGTTTCTGAGAAACAGAAACATTCTGGTCAAGAATACTCTGAAGTGTATCCGTCACCTCAGCATTACCAGTTCCCTGACTCTGTCCGGTCACTGCGGGCTGTTCTTCCTCATCCATATCTTCAAAAATAACTTCTGCATCTTCATCAGAAACAAAAATTTCATCGCTGTTTCCGCCCTGCGGCACAGAACCGGAAGCGCTGCCTGAAGCGAAATCTTCTGCTGTTCCATTCTGTTCCAATTTTTCCGGAGCCGAAACATTTGCTGTGGAAGCTCCAGCGCTGAGCATCTGAATCCGTTCTTCCTCCGTAGGATAGAAATCCGGCTGGCGGATATAACGGAAGCTTGCACCATAAGCCTCCCCAACTGTAACGCCGTTTTTGCTGGAAGAACAGTGTACAGCAATCCAGTCTCCCGCGTCTGTCTGACCGCAGATAATACCTACATGATTGTCGCTTCCTGCCTCAGGTCCATTCTGGAATACCAGATCCCCCGGCTGAGCATCTTCTTCACTGACAACATTGGCATTAAGCCACTGCTCCGATGTTCCGTCACCTATGCTGCTCTGCAGTCCCTGGTTCAGATATCCATTGATCACTGACCAGGTAACAAAACCGCTGCAGTCCAGTCCATAGGCTCTTGTGCTGCCTGTACTTGGACTTCCTGCCGCATCTACCTTTTCCGCATTTCCCCAGTTTGCGTCCTTACCGATTGCTGTAGACTTACCGCCCCAGAAATAGCCCACCTCTCCAACCAGAGAGTATGCTGCCGTGATCACATTTACACGTTCCTCTGATACATCATCGCCTACACTCTGACGCACAAAACCTTTTGCATCCGTTACAACCGCACAGAGAAGTTTACAGTCTGTTTCCACATATTTTTTAAGAACACCTCTCTGTTCCTGAGGAATCCTGTTTTTCTTTATGTAGGTATTAATATGATAATTTCCATAGGAAACATGAGAAGGATTCTCCTCATCTCTCACAATTGGATTCATTTCCGCAAAAATTTCTGCCAGCCTGTTTTTGGAAGAGGAATCCATTTTAAATTCCTTAACGCCATTCTGGCTCTCTTCAAAAACATAAACAGCAAGAATATCCTGCCAGTTTCTCACCAGGAGTGAATCCGAAGAAGCCGTCAGACCATTTTCACGGGCATCGCTGGTATCTGTCAGACCATTCTTTTCTTTATATTCCTTTTCAATCTGATCCATTACAGAAGCAAAATCATCTGAAAAAGTAAGCTGATAATTATTTTTCAGACTGTCCAGATAAAATTCTCTTCCTGCATGAAGATTGGAAACCATACTGGTGTAGTATACCGGAGTTCCTGTCTTACCTGTTTCAGAGCCGTCTGAAAAATCCGTTTTGTTGTCATCCTTGTCTTCCTGTTTTTTAAGAGTTTCCATTCTCTTTTCCATTTTTACAAGAACATCATAATTTGTCACAAGCTTCTTTTCTTCTTCTGTAAACTCATCATAGATCTTGCGAAGCTCTTTGAGCTTTTTTTCATGCTTTAATGTAAGCTTTTCTCCTGAAAGCCTGTCAATTTCAGCGATCAGAGCTTTTACTGCCTGCTGATCCGCTTCCGGAGTCACAGTTGGCTGTGGTGTTACCGTAACACTTGGCTGAGGCGTTACCGTTGGTCCCGGTGTTATGGTAGGTGAAGGCTGTGGTGTCACCGTCGGACCGGGTTCCGGTGTTCCCGTTGGTTCCGGCGCCACAGTTGGCTGCGGTGCTTCTGTAGGCGCAGGTGTAACAGGCGCCTCTGTCGGTACCGGAGCTACCGTGGGTGCAGGTGTGGCAGGTGCTTCCGTAGGCGTCGGAGCTGTTTCTCCCTGTCCTGAACCGTCACCAAAATCCGCTGCAGTCTCCACTCCCTCATTACCGGCCATTACAGCCGCCGGACTTGACAGAACTGTACCGGAAATCAATGTAATACATAAATATTTTTTCAGATATTTGTTCTTCATTCTGGTTAATATTACTCCCTTCCAAGAACATATCTTTATTCCCCTATATAAAGGTATGCCTTCCTCAATGTCGTTTGCTTACATATGACCGTTTTCATTTTATCATACACTTTTTTCAAAATCAACCGCCGGAGCGCAGGCCCCGGCGGTTTTAGCACAAAATTCATATTTTTTTCATATTTCAAAAATACATGCCGGAGTCTTTGCCTCTTCCAGGCACAGATGGCAGACTCCTCGAAACACCTGACCGCATACATCAAGAATATATCTGATATCATCTGAAATATTTCGTTCTTTTTTCAGATATTCTGCATGTTTTTCCTGAATATACTCTGTAAGCTGTCCAAAACTTCCAAAACCGATCTCCGCAGTCTGATACCGGGCAGCCTCTCCATTTCTGATACAGCTCTTCAGCCGGTTTTTCAGTTCTTTCTCATAACTGTTATGCTCTACGAGAGAACCGGTAAAGGTTTTATTATGAGGAAAAGTAAAATAATCGGCAATGTAATGAAAAATTTCTCCCAATCTTCGCCAGAACACTCTTTCTTTGTACTGATCCATGCCTTCCTCTACCAGTTTTTTCAGTTTTTCCTGTATTTCATCAAAAGTACCAAAAAACTCATGTCTTTTTGTTACGAAAGATGGTCGGATATCCGGAAGGATATTTCCCAGGCAAAATGCCTTTCTGTGTGACTGAAGACTCTCAGAAACCGTCATCTGATCAGCCAGATATCTGGCCAGCAGTATATGTGATTTTTTCCTCATTTTTTATTCTCTCTTTCATAAAAAACAGTTTACTGCAACCACTGTCCACTATAGCAGAACCACTGGTCTTTTACAAATAAAGTTTTTATAAATTTTATAAACTGTTAGTTATCTGTATATCCGAAATTTCTGATACGCACACACCGAAAGAGCATAAAAATCCCTGCAATACTAACAGATTTCCGCCCTGTCACGGATTACAGTTCTGACAGGGTGAATAGCCCTGCTGAACCAGTTCATCCCTTGTTCCCGTGATCTCCATTTTATTCTTTTCTTTCATCTGATTTACACTGCGGCAATCCGGAAGATGAAACTTCCCTGAATTCACATTAAGAATATAAGTTGTTTCTCCTGTACTTTTCTCTGCAGCAATCTCCTGATCCGAAGCTGATAATGCTTCTCCTTTTTCTCCACTGAATTCCGGGGTTTCCTGTACAGAAATTCCCTCTTCTTCCTCCCAGCTGTCTCCGGTCCTGTAGTCAATCCCAACTCCCGGCTGAACATTATAGCAATATACATTAAAAAGGACTCCCTGGCCTTCATCCTCTACAGACTGTGCTTCCATCTGAACCCCCGAAGCCACCAGGTCATCTCCATTATATAAAGGTGTCACTCTGTAAAGCACATGGTTCCCGGTTTCACGGATATAATCTGCAGTCATATCCTCAAAAGGCAGCATTCCCTCTACATTCATATATCTGGTCCCAGTGATCAGGTTTTCTTCATTGGCATTTTCTGCAGTAAGCTGATAACCGATCAAATGACATCTGTTATACAGATATTTCCCGTCTACACAATCATATTTTCGGGTATGCCAGCCGGATGGGCGAACCTGCCCGATTTTCCCTCTCTCCTCTACCGGCATCAGTTCCTGTCCTATATTTGCAAAGGCTGTTCCGCATCTTCCCAGCGAATCCAGTTCGCTGTAGCTTTCAAATGAATCCAAAGACAGCTCTTCTTCTGTAAACTCCGGAACATTATCATTAAGCACTGTATAGGGGCTTCCTGTATAAGAAGGAATAGAAGCCAGATCTGCTGCTCCGTAAACCACTTCCGGCATCCACGGATTTCCTGCTGCGCTTCCTGCCAGCAGTCCCACCGATAGCATGGTCGAAATCAGAAATTTCTTTAATTTTTTCATCATAACCGCTCCCTTATGTATGATTTTCGCAGTTTTTGCCATTTCACGACAAAATCCCTGTAAAAATCCTATCACAGAAGCCGCCATTTTTCAATAATTCTGTAACTGTAAAAAACTCAGGAACCATAAAACGGCTCCTGAGCTTTTTGTTATATATTTTTGAAATCCGGAGTTCCCATAAGGTCATAGGGAGTACTCTGATACACGTAATAATTCAGCCAGTTTGTGTACAAATTGTTTGCATGAGCCCGCCACATAAGCAGAGGCTTATTCGCAGAATCGTTATCCCTGTAATAATTACGCGGAAGCTCAATGGGAAGTCCCTTATCGGTATCCCGCTTATATTCTCCGTCCAGAGTAATGCGATCATACTCCGGATGCCCCATAACAAATATTCTCCGACCGTCCTCAGCCATTGCAAGAAAGAGTCCCGCTTCTTCTGATTCGGCCAGAACTGTAATCTCTTTACACGCACGGATATCTTCCATGGGAACTTCGGTATGTCTGGAATGAGGCGCCAGAAACATATCGTCGAAACCTCTTACAAGAGGGATCTTGCGGTTCAGAACCTTGTGCCAGAAAAGACCAAACATTTTCTGGTCGAGTTTTTTCTTCTGAAGGCCATAAAAATGATAAAGACTTGCCTGAGCGGCCCAGCAGAGAAAAATGGTGGAAGTGACATGGGTTTCTGTCCAGTCCATGATTTCTGTAAGTTCGTTCCAGTAATCTACTTCTTCGAATGCCATCTGTTCCACCGGGGCGCCGGTGATGATCATACCGTCAAAGCGCTGCTCTTTCAGTTCGGAAAAGGTCTGGTAAAACTTATTCAGATGGCTGAGGGATGTGTTTTTTGCCACGTGGCTTTCCACAGCCATAAATGTTACGTCTACCTGAAGAGGGGTATTGGAAAGAGAGCGGAGAAGCTGAAGCTCAGTTTCCTCTTTTAAGGGCATCAGATTCAGAATTAAAATCTGAATGGGCCGGATATCCTGATGGACTGCCCGCGTTTCATCCATAACAAAAATATTTTCTTTTTCCAGAATTTCTTTTACGGGAAGTTCTCCCTGTATTTTAATCGGCATTTAATGATCCTCCTTGCCTTTTATTTATTCTGTCTGAAAATCTCCTTTTGTAAGGTCCAGAAAATCTTCCTCGGACAGAATGGGAATTCCAAGCTCTTTTGCCTTTTTATTTTTTGATGAACCGGATGTCTTGTCATTATTGATCAGATAGTTTGTCTTTTTTGTAACAGAACCGGTTACTTTTCCGCCAAGAGATTCGATGAGAGCTTTGGCCTCGTTTCTGTTGGAAAAATGCTCCAGACTGCCTGTGATCACAAAAGTCATTCCTTCAAAAGTCTGGCCTCTGGGAGCCTCTTCTTTTTCAATATTAAGATGTCCGATCAGATGATCCAGTTTTTTGTTGTTGTCTTTGCTCTGAAAATAGGAAACAAGATTCCCGGCAATTACAGGGCCGATGCCGTCAATGGCGCTGACTTCATCCAAATCTGCATGGCGGATGGCTTCCAGGTCATAATCAAAATGTCGACAGATCACTTTTGCGTTGGCAAGACCGATATTGGCAATTCCAAGGCTGTAAATAACTTTTGCAAGAGTAGTGGTTTTTGCTTTTTCCAGGCTTTCTGTAAGATTGTGAAAAGATTTTTCTCCAAAGCCGTCCATATTTACAATTTCTTCTCTGTATTTTTCAATCTCAAAAATATCCCCGAAATCGTGGATAAATCCTCTGGCAATAAATTTTTCCAGGGTTGCCTCGGAGAGACCGTCAATATTCATGGCATCTCTGCTTACAAAAAGGGTGAATGCCTTGATTTTTTTTGCGGTGCAGTCGGGATTTGTGCAGTACAGAGCTTCTACATCGTTTTCTTTTATGATCCGGGCTTCTTTACCACACACCGGGCAGGTGTCCGGAATTTCCAGACGGCTGCTGCGGGTAAGGTTTTCTGCAATCTGAGGAATGATCATGTTAGCTTTATATACCTGGATCGTATCACCGATACCAAGCTCCAGTTCACGTAGAATACTTACATTATGAACACTGGCGCGGCTTACTGTAGTTCCTTCCAGCTCTACGGGATCAAATATTGCAACAGGATTGATAAGACCGGTTCTGGAAGGGCTCCATTCAATTTCTTTTATGGTTGTTTCCCGGATTTCGTCTGCCCATTTAAAAGCAAAAGCGTTTCTTGGAAATTTTGATGTGGAACCCAGAGAATCTCCATAGGCGATATTATCATAAAGTGCTACCAGACCGTCAGAAGGAAAATCATTTTTTGTAATAGCGGATGAAAAATAATCCATTGCTTCGTCCAGCGTTTCCCCTGTGACAACCCGGTATTCTACTGTTTCAAACCCCTGGCTTTTCAGCCATTCCATCTGATATTCTCTGGAATTGTGCATGTCCACATCCTGAGCAGACACAAGTGAAAATGCATAAAAGCGTACGTTGCGCTGGGCAGTGATCTGATTATTCAGCTGACGGACAGAACCGCTGCAGAGGTTTCTTGGATTTTTGTATTTTGCATCCACATCTTCAATCGAGTCATTGATCCGCTCAAAATCAGAATACGTGATGATTGCTTCTCCCCGGAGTACCATACGACCCTGAAAAGCAATTTTGAGAGGAATGTTACGGAATACTTTTGCGTTGTTTGTAATGACTTCTCCAACTACCCCGTTTCCTCTGGTTACAGCTTTCTGAAGAGCACCGTTTTCATAGGTGAGTACAATAGTAAGTCCATCCATTTTCCAGGACAGAAGGGTTTTATGGCTTCCGATAAATTCCCGGAGAGCCTCTCTGTCTTTTGTTTTATCCAGAGAAAGCATGGAGGTTTCATGAGTTTCTTTTGGAAGAAAATCAACTGCTTCATACCCTACGTTTACTGTGGGGCTGTCGGCAAGAACGATTCCTGTTTCCTGCTCCATCTTTATCAGCTGGTCGTACAGATCGTCGTACTCTCTGTTGTCCATGATATCCCGGTCTTCCTGATAATAGGCTTTTGCCGCTTTGTTTAATTTTTTTACCAGCTCTTTCATCTGCTGCAGGGTTGTTTCCATAATGACCTCCTATAATCGTTTCATTTGATGAATTCTTTAGCATTTGTGTCAGTTCCTGCCATTCTTCCGGCCGGATTTCTCTGAATTCTCCCGGTTTCAGTCCATCAAGAGTAAGGTTCATGATCCTTACCCGTTTCAGTGTTCGGACTTTGTAGCCGAAATAAGCGCACATTCTTCTGATCTGTCTGTTTAATCCCTGGGTGAGAACAATACGGAAACTGTATTTTCCTGTTTTTTCAACCATACATTTTCGGGTAACCGTATCCAGAATAGGAACGCCCTCTGACATCTGTCGGATAAACTGAGCCGTAACCTCCCGATCTACCGTAACCAGATATTCTTTTTCATGAAAGTTTCCTGCCCGCATAATGCGGTTAACAAGATCGCCCTGATTGGTCAGGAGAAGAAGTCCCTGGGAATCTTTATCCAGTCTGCCTACAGGGTAGACTCTTATAGGATAATGAAGATACTCCGTTACCGTTGTTTCCTGGCGCTGTTTTTTTGTGCTGCACACAATTCCCTCTGGCTTGTAAAAAAGAAGGAGAACCTGTTTTTTTTCTACTGCGACAGGTTTTCCGTCCAGAAAAACCCGGGCATCAGCAGGGATTTTTTCTCCTGTGGAAATGACTTTCCCGTTGACAGTGATCCTTCCGGCATCTGTGTACTGATCTGCCTCCCGTCTGGAGCAGATTCCTGCGCTGCTCAGGTATTTATTAATTCTGATGTTTTCTGTAATTGTTTTTTTGTCCATTGTTTCATTATATTATCTTTCTGATTTATTATCAACAATCAAATAGCACGACAAACGCATGAGTAAATAAATTGTGAACACCCCTTTTTTCTGATAAACTA
>Stewie_p2__coassemble_983_pt1 | contig 64816 bp, 45 predicted proteins | sample Stewie_p2__metabat2_high_PE_008 | metagenome-assembled genome bin Stewie_p2 | reverse complement strand
GTATAAGGGGGCGGCCTGACGGCCGCCCCCTTATACATATCACTTTACTTTAATTGCCTTTTCCGGGCACATTTCCTGACAGCAAAAACATCGGATGCATTTTTTGTAATCATAAACCGGAGGATGGTCTTTTCCATTTTTAAAGTCCACTGCCTTTTCCGGCACCGGACAGCTTTTCACACAGATTCCGCAGCGGATACACCTGGATTCCTCAATGTACGGTTTTTTCTGGAAAAGATTCAAAGCTTTTGCCATTTTTTCCCAGATCCCTGCTTTTATTACTCTTCTGTCTACGTTAAATTCCGTATTTCCATATTTTTTCACAGCCTCTGTTATGGAAATCTGACCTTCCGGTGTCAGAAGCTCTATTTCCTCTTCCTTCCAGGTTCCAAGTCCCATTTTTTCTCCATGATAGCAGGTCGGAACCATTTGTGGCTTCAGATGTACCAGACGGCAGAATACACTGTCCAGTGCTACCGGATCTGCGGACATCAGCATGACCTTCATATCAACAGGGTCTCCTGATCCCGGTCCATTTCCCTCCATGGCTGTAATGCCGTCCATAATATAAAGTCTGGGGTTTACGCACTGATTCAGATCGATCAGCATTCTCGCAAAACTGTCCGCGCTTGGAAAAAGAGTATGTCCTTTTGCTTTGTGTAAACCATAAATAAATCCATAGCTGTTCTTCACTGCGCCTGTAATCCGCTCCAGCGCATGGGTTTTCATTTTGCACAGAGAGATTACACAGTCACTTTCCAGAAGTTCTTTTCCAAGAATAAATTCTTTTGCCTGAACACCTTGCTCATACGGAGTGCGAATACCCTCCGAAAAATCAACAGCCGGGATATCAAGCTTCTGAAGATATGTGTCCATTCCGGTTCCGGCAATGACTTTTGTGGTATTTCCATGTCCGCAGGAATCTGCCAGGATCACCTTTTCATAGCCTTCTTCCCTTAAAAGTTTCCCAAACATTCCCACCACTGCCGGGTGAGTGATCACTGCCTTTTCTACCTCTGCCCTCTTCAGAAGATTTGGCTTTAAAAGGATTTTCTCATTTTTTCTCACAAGAGACTCCAGCCCGCCAAGAAGCCTTAATCCCTTTTTTAAATTGTCATAAACAAGTTCTTCCCTGTAGGAGTTACAGGGAAGAAGAATTACTTTACTTTTATTTTTCATGATCTGCCTTTCTTACTTAAATACCGGGTTCAGCCTCCGACCTTTCACCGACGCTCAGATCCGTGTCTCTCAGAGCCTTTCTTACCGGAAGGATACAGGCCGGAACAACAGACAGAAAATCCACTCCCATTCGGAGAAAAGTTTCTGTCAGCTCTGTATCCGCTGCAATCTCACCGCAGATCCCTGCTTTTTTCCCTTCCGCATGAGCAGCGTCCACCACCATACGTATCATGCGCAGAATAGCAGGATGATGATCGTCATATTTATTTTTCAAAAGAGGATTCTGTCTGTCCATAGCCAGAGTGTACTGGGTCAGATCATTTGTGCCAATACTTAAAAAATCCACTCTTTTTGCAAGCTCACGGCTGATCATCACCGCAGCCGGGGTTTCGATCATAATACTTGTCTGTATGTCACTGAAAGGGATTTCTTTTTCTTTCAGCCCGTTCTTTACTTCACCGATGATTTTTTCAATTTCATCCATTTCAGCTTCTGAAGAAACCATAGGGTACATGATAGCAAGGTTTCCATAGGCGCTGGCCCGGTAAATGGCACGAAGCTGCGCCTTAAACATACGTCTGCGATCCAGACAAAGCCGAATTCCCCGATTTCCCATAATGGGATTTGTTTCTTCCGGAATATCCAGATAGGAAGCCTGTTTATCTGCGCCCAGATCCGAGGTACGTATTACGGTGAGCCGATCTCCCATAGTTTCTGCAAGCTGTTTATATGCACGGAAAAGTTCATTTTCTCTGGGATAATTTTCTCTTCCCAGATACTGAAACTCACTGCGCAGAAGACCGATCCCCGCTGCTCCGTAAAAAAGAACATTGTTCAGATCGCTCATGTTCCCAATGTTTGCATAAAGTCCGATCTTTTTTCCGTCTGCTGTTTCATCTGTCTGGTTCTTCAGCTTCAGAAGTTCTTCTTTTTCTTTTTTATCCGCTTCCAGACGGATCCTGTACTCTCTCTTGATCTCTGCATCCGGATTCAGATACAGGGTTCCTGTATAACCGTCCACAATGGCTGTCTGACCGTCCCACTCAGCATCTGCTTCTATGTCCACAAGGGTAGGGATCTCCATCGTCTTTGTCATAATAGAAGTATGAGAAACCGCGGAACCATGGTGCATGACAACCGCCAGAAGCTTTTCCTTATCCATCTCCATGATTTCTGTAGGTGCCAGGGATTCTGCCACAATGATCACCGGTTCGTCTCCCAGACTGATCCGGGTACAGGAGCCTCCGAGAAGCCAGATCAGCCGTGCGGAAATTTCCTGGATATCCTGGATGCGCCGGCGCACCACAGGTTCCTCCAGATTCCGGAAAGTTTCTGTAAGCTCATCCCTGTTTGTCATGATCGCGTATGCCGCATTTACCTTCTCCAGAGAAATACAGCTTTCAATGGCCTTCTGATAACTTTCTGATTCCAGAAGCCTGATCTGTCCCAGAAGAACCTTTGCCTCCTGTTCATTCACACTTCTGTTTTTTTCATAAAGTTCTTCCAGCTCTTTCACTGCCTGCGCCCTGGCTGCATAAAATTCCTGCAGTTCTTTTTTTATGTTGCTTACCAGGCACTGCCGTATCTGGTATTCGCCTCTGTTGTAATACAGTATTTTACCGATGGCAATTCCGGAAAAAGTTGCTGTTCCTTTATAAATTTCCATCCTGTAACCCCCTTATTTCCGTCAGTCGCAGGCTGCCTTAAATTCTGTCCAGTTTTTGCTGTACTGCTCTTCTGCTTCTGCGCTTACGTTTTGTACGATATCACCTTTTTTTACAGAATCCGGCACTACCAGATCCGGATTTACCAGCTCATCCGCCGCTTTATTTGTGCTGTAGTATCCAATAAAATCTGTACACTGCGCAGCGATCTCCGGCTGAAGGATGTAATCCATAAACTGGTATGCAGCCTCTTTGTCAGGGGCCTGACTTGGAATGAACATTCCCATTATCCCAAATCCCAGACCTTCTTCCGGATAAACCACTTTAAGCTCCGGATATTCTGCAAGAGCAGCTGTTACCTGTGAGGTATAAAGGAAGCCAACGCTTGCCTCTCCGTTCAGAAGCGCATTCTGTGTGTTGTCGTCCTGGATCAGACGCACATTGGGAGCAAGCTCCAGAAGCTTTTCGCCTGTTTCCTTTATGGAATCTACATCCTCTTCATTCATGCTCTTTCCAAGCATCAGATTGGTGATTCCATTGATCACACGGTAGTTGGCAACCAGAGCAATGCTGTCTTCCAGAGAAGAATCCCAGAGATCTGCATATCCCTTAATATCAATATCAACCATTTCCGGGTCATAAACGATCAGGGGGATTCCTGCCCCGTAGGGAACTGTATATTCATTCTCCGGATCATAGAACTGTCCCTGATAAAGAGGATTGATATTTTCAAAACCAGACAGTTTTGATTTATCCAGCTTTTCTGCCAGTCCTTCCTGAATCACATTTTCCAGAATGTAATCGTCTGCAATTACAATATCGTAATCTCCGCCCTTTGCCATGGAAAGCTTTTCCAGCATGGTTTCATCTGTGTCAAAATTGGAATAGATGACCTTTATGCCTGTTTCTTTTTCAAATCCGTCCAATACCTCCTGAGGGAACATATTTTCCCAGGTAAACAGTACTAATTCCTTATCAGAATCTGCACTGACCGGAACCGCTGCTGAAGTTACTGTCAAAGCTGAACATAATGCCATTACAAGTAATTTTTTCATGTTTTCCTCCTATATATAGCTTTAATCTGTACTGTTTTAGTATAATCTATTTTTATGTGGTTGAAAAGAGCCTGTTTTGTTATTGCTCATTCCGTTTACAGGCAGTTCTGTTTTTTCCTTTTATCAATCTGGCAACCAATGTATAAATAAGCAGAACTCCCAGAGTAGCAGCAAGCATCAGAGTACAAAGTGCATTGATCTCCGGTGTCACTCCTGTTTTCAGCTGCGTATAAACCTTTACCGGAAGAGTTGAGATACGAGGACCGTTTACAAAAATACTGATTACCACATCATCCATGGACATGGCAAATGCCAGAAGCGATCCCGACATAACTGCCGGCATAATAAGAGGCAGCGTAATGTCCCAGAAAGCCCGGAAGCTTCCTGCACCAAGATCACGGGCCGCTTCCTCCAGAGAAGGATCCATTCCTGCCAGTCTTGCTTTTACCTGCATTAAAATATAAGGTACACAAAAAACCGTGTGTCCCAGAAGAAGGGTCAGCATTCCAAACGGCATATCCAGAAGATAAAAAAATGCCATGAGCACCATTCCAAGAATAATCTCCGGGATCATCAGAGGCAGAATGGAAATATACTCCAGCGCTCCCTTTGTTTTCCAGTGTATCCTGGAAAGCCCCACTGCTCCCAGCGTTCCGATCACTGCGGAAACAAGACAGCTTGATACGCCCAGTATCAGACTGTTCCCCAGCGCTTCGATCATGGCTCTGTCATTTAAAAGCTCCTGGTACCACTTCAGGGAAAATCCGGTAAACCGCACAGGAAGCCTGGACTCATTAAAAGAAAAAATGATCACCACCGCTACCGGCAGATACATCAGAAAAAACACAATCCCAAGATACAGTCCGGAGAGCTTCGTATTTTTTTTCATCCGATTCCCTCCAATTCTTTTACATTTGTTATTTTACGGTAAAGACCGATCATCAGTGAGGTGAGGATCATAAGCACCACTGCAAGAGCTGCTGCAAAGGGCCAGTTGTTTCCTCTTGTCATCTGCTCCTGGATCAGACTTCCTACCAGAACGATCTTATTTCCTCCCAGAATATCCGCAATAAAGAATAGTCCCATAGACGGAATAAAAGTAAGGATCACTCCTGACAGAAGTCCCGGAAGAGTCAGCTTAAAAGAAACGGTCCAGAATGCTTTGATTTTTCCCGCTCCAAGATCACGGGCTGCCTCCACAAGAGACCAGTCCAGCTTTTCCGCACTGGAATATACGGAAAGGATCATAAACGGAAGAAGTACATAGACCATACCCACTACAATAGCCGGATAACTGTACAGAATCTTTAAAGGCCTGTCGATAATGCCCAGTCCCTTTAATATGTAATTCAGTACACCCTTATTCTGAAGGATAATGATCCATCCGTAAAGGCGGATCAGAGAATTGATCCAGAACGGCAGCATCAGAAGAAGCATGGCTCTTTTTTTCCAGGTTTCAGACATTTTTGCCATAAAATACCCGAAAGGATATCCCACCAGACATATGATCACCGTACTGGTCAGAGCAAGCTGAAAAGATTCCCGGAAAGTCTGAAGATAAACCGGATCCAGAATCTTTCTGTAATTTTCAAAAGTCAGGTTCCACTCCACAGAGGTTCCGCTTCCCGGCTGAGCAAAGCTCAGAGCAACCATATAGATAAGAGGGCCTGCCACAAACACCAGAGTAAAAAAATACAGAGGCAGGATCATCCATACAGAGGTGGTTTTCTTTTTTTGTTTTGTCCCTTTCATCCTCAGGCCTCCCCGCCTTCCCGGAAAGTATCACGGTCCACAAAAACCGCATCCTCCGGCGCAAAGCACACACTGACGGTTTGTCCCTGCTGCACTCTGGCATCAATTCCATAACGGCTTGCCACAAGCTCTGTGCCGTCTGTAAGCTCCAGAACCACTCGAAGAAGTCCGCCTGCAAAATTTTTTTCCGTTACCACCGCCGAAAGACCGCAGGAACATTCCTCATCAATTCTTATGTTTTCGCTCCGAACTGCCACAGTTACTTTTTCTCCCGGATGGATTTCTTCCGCAGAAGCAACCTGAATACAGCCTCCTGATATGCCGACTTTCACATTTCCGTTTTCCATACCCTTTGCTTCCCCTTTCAGGATATTGGCATTTCCCACAAAGGTTGCCACATAGCTTGTACGGGGGTGATTGTAGATTTCATCCGGAGTTCCGATCTGCTCAAAAGTCCCGTGATTCATCACTGCGATCCGATCAGACATATTAATGGCCTCTTCCTGATCATGAGTAATATAAATAAACGTAATCCCAAGCTTTTTCTGAAGCCTTTTCAGTTCAGCCTGCATGGCCCGTCTCAGCTGAAGGTCAAGGGCGCCCAAGGGTTCATCCAGAAGAAGCACACTGGGATTATTAATCAGCGCTCTGGCAATGGCAACTCTCTGTTTCTGACCTCCGGAAAGCTCAGAAGGCTTTCTTTTTTCATAGCCCGGAAGCTGCACCAGCTCCAGCATTTCCTTTACCCTTCTGCGGATTTCAGTCCTGGGAACTTTTTTCAGTTTCAGCCCGTAACCGATGTTATCTGCGACGTTCATATGAGGAAAAAGCGCATAATTCTGAAATACCGTATTTACATCACGATCCTCCGGATTAAGGGCTGTCACATCCTTTCCATCCAGAAACACCTGTCCGGCATCCGGCATTTCAAGCCCTGCAATAATACGGAGTGTTGTTGTTTTTCCGCATCCGGAAGAGCCCAGAAGAGTAATAAACTCGCCTTTTCCAATCGCAAGGCTGATACCCTTTAAAACTTCCTCCTCATCTGAAAATCCTTTTCTGATATTTTTTAATTCCAAACAATTTTCTGTCATCTCTGTTTTTTATACTGCCTCCTTACGGTTTCTGTCCCACACATTTTCTATACGGGGTACTTTTATGTATATTGTTACTGTTTGCATATCACTGTACCCCATAATATTCTGTCATATCTCTGTATCATTACATTTGCTTTTCAATATACTCTATATATTGTTTTTTGTCAAAAACCGGAGTAAAATCATCCGCAATCTTTTTTGCCTCCCGGGCATCATTTCTCAAAAGCCGGTAAATGGTAAGCGCCATAAGCTTTGTCGGAAGGATATACGCCTTATCTTCGTCTGTAATCCGGAAATCCTCTCCGTGAAGACGCCCCTCAAAGCCCCGGAACGTAAAGTTCACTACCGGAAACAGCTGGGTAAGATCTCCCATGTCCGTACATGCATTGTTAAAATCTCCCGACTTCACAGTCCGAAACGAAACACCCAGCTCCTCTGCTGCCTGAATCAGCGCCGGATCTGCCGCCCTCTGGCGGACAGGCATATACCCGGGAATCCTTTCCCTTTCAATTTTTCCGCCAAAAGCATAGGCGGCTCCATCATAAGCCCGGTCGATCATTTCCTGTACTTCCTGAATCCGTTCCAGAGAAGAAGCTCTGATCTTCGTTTCCACAACCGCCTCATCGGGTACACTGTTTACCACATCTCCGGCTTTCCTGATCACATTGTGAAGCCGCACATGATCCTCCTCCCGGAAAGTTTCCCGCATCAGACCCATCATCTGAATGGCGCTTGAAGTAATGCTCAAAGCATTGACTCCGTTCCAGGGATCAATGGCTGCATGAGCTGCTTTTCCCCGGACAGTCACTCTCTCTGCTGTAAAACCGTTACAGGCCGGATTTCCCAGATAAAAATCCTCCTCAACCGGAACCATATGCACATGAGTGGTCATTACAAGATCCGTGTTGTCAAATTCCCCCATCCGGATCATTTCGCTTTTTCCGGAACCAAAACGGATCCCCTGTTTTCGAAGGACTGTCCTTTTATCTGCATCAATATATTCCTCTGCCGGCACAGCAAAAAAAGTCAGAGAACCTGTAAGCTGTTTCCGAATCTCAGCATCTGCAAAAACCATTGCCGCTCCGGCCATAACAGCCATCTGCGCGTGGTGGCCACAGGCATGGGCCGTTCCGTTTTTTGTATCTGCCTTTGGGTGAAGCCTGCATCCAATGGCATCCATCTCTCCGATCACTGAAATATTCGGGTACTTTCCTGTACCTTTTCCCGCAGCGTTTTCTCCTGTTCCACACATCCGATCAGAAGCGCACTCTTCACTGCTCCAGTCTCCCCGAACTCCGGTCAGAGCAATTTCCTCCCGGACATCATATCCATATTTTTTCAGAAGTTCAGCTGTTTTTTTCGCTGTGCGGACTTCCTGAAACCCAGGTTCCGGATGTGCTTCGATATCCCGGGCAAAATCCAGGATTTCCTGTCTGTGCTCTTCTATAAGATCAATGATCCTCTGTTCTGTTTCATCCATAATAGTTCTCCTCGTATAATAAATGTATAGTCGGTAAAAATAGTAAATTTGCGCTTTCTATAGATTTACAGATGATCTGAGATACCTTACTGATATTTAATCATACCATAATCTCTGCCTATTGCAAGTGGCAGCAAAACCAAAATCCATTCGCAAAAGCGGAATATTTCCGTTTTCCTGAACAACACTTCTGCCCCGGACGCTTCCTTTTAAAAATAAAAAACTGTTCTCTCATATTCTGAAAGAACAGTTTTTTATTTAAATAATATGTATCTCTTACTGATATCTGTATAATAAAAGCTGGAAATGAGACTCGAACTCACGACCCCTTCATTACGAGTGAAGTGCTCTACCGACTGAGCTATTCCAGCCTGTGCATGACACACATGATATTATACTAGATTTTCAGAAAAAAGCAAGAACTTTTTCTTTTAGGCTGCCGGCTTTTTTGAGGATTTCTTTTCTGTTGTTCCTGTTGATCTTTTGCGGGATGCAGGCTTTTTCAGAGGTTTCTTTTCCGCTTTTTCTGTGAGAGTACAGGATAATACAACGGCTCCAAACGCTGGAATCCGGAGCTTCAGAGAATTTTCTCTCTCATCGCATTCTTCCGGCCTGCTGGATTTTGCTCTTGGATTTCCTATTCCCTGACCTCCGTACTCTTTACGGTCGCTGTTAAAGATTTCTTTGTATTTTCCCTTAAAGGGAACTCCGATCTGGTAGTTTTCATAAGGCACTGCCGCAAAGTTCACAACTGCCAGAAGGGTTTCCTGAGGATTTTCTGTTTTACGCATGAAGGCCAGTACATTTTCTTCATATTTCATCAGCTGGATCCACTCAAAGCCTTCATATTCATGATCCTTCTGCCACAGTGCAGGATGAGAACAGTACAGTTCATTCAGATCATGGAAAAAAGCTTCCATTTCCCGGGAAAGTTCTTTGCCCGGAGAAGTCATCTTAATTCCCGGATGAAGCATCTGATAGGTGTAGGCAGCCCTTATCTGGGCAAGCTTCTGACTCTCGTTGCCCGGTAGCTTTTCCATAAATCCACTGATCTCTCCGACATCTCTTGTTCCCAGTGTCAGTACATAATGTTCACAGTAGGCATAAAGCATGGACAAAGTAAGCTGATCATGGTCATACTGGCGCTGAGCAGGATCAAGTTCCAGATAATGGATAAAATCACTGGTCCAGTTATTATTCCATTTATAGTCAAAGCCAATATGATCATTTTCTACATGATCTGTAAGCTCCGGCCAGAGCCCATCCTCCTGTGCGATCATCAACACACCCGGATGCTTTTTCTTCATTATGGAATTCAGATGCTTCAGAAACTCCACTGCCGCCAGATTCTCATTGGTTCCATAAAGATTTGGCTTCCAGTTTTCTCCCTCTCTTCCATAATCCAGATAGAGCATAGAATCTACATCATCCACACGGAAGCCGTCCACATGATATACCTCTGTCCAGTAAAAAGCATTGGCGATCAGGAAGTCTTTCACCATTGGGCTCTCATAATTATAAAGAAGTGTGTCCCACATAGGGTGAACTGCCATTGCAGGGTCCTGCACTTCATAAAGAGGCGTTCCGTCAAAGCATTCCAGTCCCTCTCCGTGGCGTGGAAAATGAGCCGGAGTCCAGTCCAGTATCACACCGATATTTTCTCTGTGAAGCTCATTGACCAGACGGGCAAAGTCCTCCGGCATTCCATGTCTCCGGTCAGGGGCATAGTAAGAAAATGTGGAATAAGGTCCTGTCTCCTCATCCAGATATCCCATAACCGGATGAAGTTCCACATGGGTATATCCCAGTTTTTTTACATAAGAAACAAGTTCCCGGCTGTCATTCCAAAGGGCAAGATCTGTCTCATAAACAGATATCGGCTGATTTCTGTCCGCATATTTTTTTCGTTCCGCCATCCAGAAATCATCTGTCCAGGTAATGCCTCCGCCTGCTTCTGCCACTATGGATGCTGTGGCAGGAAAAATCTCTGTGCAGGCTCCATAAGGATCTGCCTTCAGAATTGTCTGCCCGCCTCTGATTTTAATCTCATATTTATAAAGATCTCCTTTTTTTACTCCGGGAACAAAAAGTTCAAAAATACCTGACATTGGCCGTCTGTGCATCAGATGCCCTCTGCCGTCCCAGCCGTTAAAATCTCCCACAACGCTTACACTTACTGCATTTGGAGCCCAAACGGCAAAGCCGGTTCCCTCGGTTCCGTCTATGTTCATCACATGGGCGCCCAGTTTTTTATAGGCGTGATAATAAACGCCTGCACAAAAAGCCCGTTCCTCTTCTTCTGTCAGCTGTCCTGCAAAGGCATAAGGATCTGCAAACTCCTTTGTCTCTCCGTTTTTTGTTACCCGATACAAATATGAGGGAATCTTTCTGCCCGGGATCAGTACTGCAAAATATCCTGCCTCATCTTCCCTTTCCATAGGGTATACTTTTTTCTCTGTCACTGCCTCCGCCTTTTCCGCATCCGGAAAAAATCCCTGAAGCAGCACTCCGTCCGGAGTAAGTCTTGGCGCCATAATATCTTTTGGGGATACTTCCTCTCCATATATGATTGCTTCAATTCCAGGCCAGTCCATATAATCATACGCTTTTCCATTCATTTTCTCCAACCTCCTGACCGATTCCTGTGCCAAAAAGGATATCCGTTATCTAAAACAATCAGATTTCCCACTGCAAAAGAATCTGTAATATGATTATTTTACCATTTTTACTGCAAAAAATAAAGATTCAGCAGAATTTTGTTTGACAAAATTGCTTCTCTACGCTAAATTGATAATAACAAAAAAAATGAAATTTTCCTGTCTGTTTTTTTAAGATACGGAGATTGTATTTCTCACAGAATATTCAGGCGACTTAGAAAGCCAGTCTAAAAAGGAATACGTGAGAAAAAGCAGATTGACAAGAAAAAATTAATATGGGAGGTTTATTATGGAAACCAGAAAATACGATGTAACTGCACTTGGCGAACTGCTGATTGATTTTACCGAAAACGGTGACAGCGCTCAGGGAAATCCTCTGATGGAAGCAAATCCGGGCGGCGCTCCCTGCAATGTGCTTGCCATGCTTCAGAAGCTTGGCAAAAAAACAGCCTTTATCGGCAAAGTAGGAAGTGATATGTTCGGAAACCAGTTAAAAAAGGCTGTAGAAGAAGTAGGAATCGATACCCGTAACCTGATTCTGGACAAAAAGCACCATACTACCCTTGCTTTTGTCCACACCTATCCTGACGGAGACCGCGATTTTTCTTTTTACCGTGATCCCGGAGCAGATATGATGCTCACAAAAGACGAGGTTCAGAAAGAACTGATTGAAGATTCCCGCATTTTCCATTTCGGTACCCTTTCTTCCACTCACGAAGGCGTCAGAGAAGCAACCCGTCATGCCATCCAGCTGGCAAAAGAGGCTGGCTGTATTATTACTTTTGACCCGAATCTCCGCCCTCCTCTGTGGAATTCTCTTGAAAATGCCCGAAGAGAGATTGAATATGGAATGGGAAAATGCGATGTACTGAAAATTTCTGACAATGAAGTCGAATTTCTTTTCGGAACCACTGATTACGACAAGGGAGCTGCCCTGATCCGAGAAAAATACAATATTCCTCTTGTACTGATCACCATGGGAAAAGATGGAAGCCGCGCTTATTATAAGAATCTCAAAGTAGAAGTTGCTCCTTTCCTTCAGGAAAATACCATTGAAACTACTGGAGCCGGAGACACGTTCTGTGCAAGCGCTCTCAACTATGTTCTGGATCATGGTCTGGAAGATCTTACTGCTGAAAACTTAAAAGAACTTCTGACCTTTGCCAACGCAGCAGCTTCTCTTATTACCACCAGAAAAGGCGCGCTTCGGGTTATGCCATCCAAAGAAGAAGTTCTGGAATTTATTGCTTCCAGACAGTAATGTTTCTTTTTTCTGTTCAGGCTATAGAGAGAGAACCGGCTTTGCCGTTTTGGTTCCAAATAAAGAAGGCACTCACTCCAAAGTGAATGCCTCAGAAAAAATATATATTTGCCCTTACGGATACAGCCTCTCCTGCACACAGACAGGAGAGGCCTTTTATTTATGCCAGAAAAACTTTTTATTAGCTTTTATTTGATCACCCGCACCTTGGATACGCCCTCTACAGCACGAAGCTCTTCAAGGGCCTCCTGGGAGGCTGCGCTTTCCAGATCGATCAGAGTATACGCGTATTCACCTTTACTCTTATTTGTCATATCTGCAATATTCAGTCCCTCTGCGCCAAGGATTTTCGTAACCTGACTGATCATGTTGGGGATATTTCTGTGGCAGATGGCTATACGTCCCACAGATACGCAGGTTCCCATATCACAGTTCGGGAAATTCACTGAGTTTTTTATATTTCCGTTTTCAAGGAAATTCCTCAATTCTTTTACTGCCATTTCCGCACAGTTTTCTTCTGATTCCTCTGTAGAAGCTCCCAGATGAGGAGTTACCAGGATTCCTTCCCGGCCTGCCACAAGAGGATTGGCAAAATCTGTCACGTATTTTTTCACTTTCCCGCTTTCCAGAGCGTTGATCAGCGCTTCTTCATCAACAAGAAGATCTCTGGCAAAGTTTAAAAGAACCACTCCGTCTTTCATTTTATCAAAAGCTTCTTTGTTGATCATTTTGCGTGTGCTATCAAAAAGAGGCACATGAATGGTAATGTAATCGCACTGACTGTAGATCTCATCAAGAGATTTGCTGTGCTTGATGGTTCTGGAAAGATTCCATGCAGCATCAATGGAAATATACGGATCATAACCGTAAACCTCCATTCCCAGATGAGTGGCAGAATTGGCAACCATAGCTCCAATGGCTCCAAGACCGATGATACCAAGTTTTTTGCCACTGATCTCACAGCCTGCAAACTGTTTTTTCTGTTTTTCTGCAAGCTTGTCGATATTTTCTTTGTCCTTCTGACCGGCTACCCACTCGATACCGCCCACAATGTCACGGGAAGCGAGAAGCATTCCGGCAATGACCAGCTCCTTTACGCCGTTGGCATTCGCTCCCGGAGTGTTAAAAACAACGATTCCTTTTTCCGCACAGGCATCAACAGGAATATTGTTTACACCGGCGCCGGCACGGGCAATGGCCTTTACAGAATCACCAAGCTCCATATCATGCATCCTGGCGCTTCTCACAAGAACAGCGTCTGCTTCATTGATATTTTCTGTTTTTCTGTAATCCTCGCTGAACAGCTTCAGACCACGCTCAGCAACAGGATTCAGGCAATGGTACTGGAACATTACGCATTCTCCTCCTCAAATTTTTTCATAAAAGCAACAAGGGCTTCCACTCCCTCTTTCGGCATTGCATTGTAAATGCTGGCCCGCATACCGCCTACAGTTCTGTGACCTTTCAGATTTACAAATCCTGCTGCTTTTGCTTCTGTTACAAATTTCGCATCCAGGTCTTTATCTCCTGTCACAAAAGGCACATTCATCAAAGAGCGGGACTCCGGCTCCACGGTTCCTTTAAAGAGTTTACTTTCGTCCAGGAAATCATAGAGGATTTTTGCCTTTTCCTCATTTCTCCGCTTCATCTCTTCCAGTCCGCCCATGGATTTTAGCCACTTGAATACCTTTCCGCACACATAAATGCAATAAGCATTGGGAGTATTGTAAAGGGAGCCTGCATCTGCGTGGGTTTTGTAGGTAAGCATAGTAGGTGTTCCGGGAAGAACGTCCCCGGTGATCAGATCTTCACGGATGATCACGATCACCATTCCCGCAGGCCCGATATTTTTCTGAACTCCGCCGTAAATAATTCCGTATTTACTTACATCAACAGGCTCTGAAAGGAAGCAGGAGGAAACGTCTGCCACCAGAGTCTTGCCTTTTGTATTTGGAAGAGTTTTAAATTTTGTTCCATAGATCGTATTGTTTTCGCAGATATACACATAATCCGCATCAGGACTGATATCCAGATTGCTGCAGTCCGGAATATAGGAAAAGGTCTTATCCTCAGAAGATGCGATTTTATTAACTTTTCCATACTTCTGTGCTTCCTGATAAGCTTTTTTTGCCCACTGTCCGGTGACAATATAATCTGCCACTCCATTTTTCATCAGATTCATGGGAATCATGGCAAACTGCTGAGATGCCCCTCCCTGCAGAAAAAGGACCTTATAGTTGTCCGGAATATTCATCAGATCTCTCAGATCCTGCTCTGCTTCATCAATGATCTGCTGAAATTCAGGACTTCTGTGACTCATTTCCATTACAGACATACCGCAGCCCCGGTAATCCATCATTTCTTCAGCCAGCTCTTTCAATACCTGTTCCGGCAATACGGCCGGTCCGGCGGAAAAGTTATACACTCTGCTCATTTTTCATATCCTCCTCGTCAAAAACATCATCAATGTTTGCCCCGGCAGGCACCATAGGAAACACGCTGAGATCCTGGTCGATCCAACAGTCAAGAACGATCGGTCCGTTATAAGACAGAGCCTCTCTAAGCGCAGGTTCCACTTCCTCCATTTTTGTGACCCGGACAGCCTTTGCTCCCATGCCCTCAGCGATCTTCACAAAATCCACTGCATCATTTAATACAGTATGCGAATATCTGTGATCGTAGAATAAAGTCTGCCACTGACGCACCATTCCCAGAACATGGTTGTTCAGTACAATCTGCACAAGTGGTTTTCCACAGCGCACTGCTGTTGCAATCTCATTCATGTTCATTCGGAAGCAGCCGTCACCTGCAATATTTACCACAGTCTTTTCCGGTCTTCCCATTTTGGCTCCGATAGCTGCTCCCAGACCAAAGCCCATGGTTCCCAGACCGCCGGAGCTTAAAAAGGTTCTCGGTTCTTTGTATTTATAATACTGAGCAGTCCACATCTGATGCTGTCCCACATCTGTGGTGATGATCGCATCACCATCTGTCAGCTCATAAAGCTTCTCTATAATATACGGACCTGTAAGCTGAGTATGGTCATAATTCAGAGGATATTTCGCTTTCATCTCCTGAATATGCTCCATCCACTGAGGATGTTTTTTCTCCGGGACCTCCTCCAGAAGTCTTCTTAAAACTTCCCTGATATCTCCCTCTATGTAAGCATCTACCAGAACATTTTTATTTATTTCCGCAGCATCAATGTCGATCTGAAGAATCTTTGCTTTATTGGCAAAGGTTTTTGCATTTCCGGTTACACGGTCACTGAACCGGGCTCCCAGAACGATCAGAAGGTCACACTGACTGACACCCAGATTGGAGGTTTTTGTTCCATGCATTCCCAGCATTCCTGTATAGTAGGGATCTTCCCCTGAAAAACCGCCCTTTCCCATAAGGCTGTCACATACCGGAGCCTGGATCCTGTGAGAAAGCTCTGCAATCTCTGTTGATGCGCCGGAGATCACGGAACCGCCGCCAACAAAAATAAACGGTTTCTTCGCCTCACAGATCATTTCTACTGCCGTCTCCACATCCTCCCTGTGGATTTCGCTTGTCTCACGGTTCACAGTTGCCGGGCGACGGGGAGAATAATCATAAAACGCTCCTGTTACATCCTTTGTCACATCCACCAGAACCGGTCCCGGACGTCCGCTCTTTGCAATATAAAAAGCCTTTCTCATAGTATCCGCAAGCTTGGTGATATCCTTTACAATGTAACTGTGCTTGGTGATTGGCATAACAATTCCTGCAATGTCCACTTCCTGGAAGGAGTCCTTTCCCAGAAGAGGTTTCCCTACGTTTGCAGTAATAGCCACTACCGGAACAGAATCCATATATGCAGTGGCGATCCCGGTTACCAGGTTTGTGGCTCCCGGTCCTGAAGTTGCCATACACACTCCCACTTTTCCAGTTGCACGGGCATAGCCGTCTGCCGCATGAGCTGCTCCCTGCTCATGGGAGGTCAGAACATGATGAATTTCATCTCTGTATTTATAAAGTGCATCATAGACGTTCAGAATTGCTCCGCCCGGATATCCGAAAACGGTATCCACGCCCTGTTCCTTCAGACATTCTATAATGATTTCCGCACCTGTCAGCTGCATATGTTTCCTCCTTATTCCCTCTGTATTTTATGATGTATCTCTTCGATCCGCTGTAAAATTGTCACTGTTTCGTAATGCCTGTGAAGTCCTCTCCGGACTGTTTTGTACGACGAATAAGCTTATTATTTCTGAGTCTTCGGTACCTCAAGGATCGCTCCGCGGTTTCCGGAGGTTACCATAGACGCATATCTTGCCAGATATCCTGTTGTTACTTTTGGTTCTCTGGGCTGCCATTTCTCTCTTCTTGCTTTCATTTCCTCATTGGAAACTTTTACTTCCAGTTTCAGTCCCGGAATATCAATACTGATGATGTCCCCTTCTTCGATCAGCGCAATAGGACCTCCTACAGCCGCCTCCGGAGAAACATGTCCGATAGAGGCTCCTCGGGATGCACCGCTGAATCTTCCGTCTGTGATCAGCGCCACAGAAGAACCAAGACCCATGCCTGCAATTGCAGAAGTAGGATTCAGCATCTCTCTCATTCCCGGTCCGCCTTTCGGTCCTTCGTAGCGGATCACAACTACATCTCCCGGTACAATTTTTCCGCCCTTGATGGCGTCGATAGCGTCCTCTTCACAGTCAAACACTCTGGCAGGGCCCTCATGAACCATCATTTCCTGCACAACCGCCGAACGTTTGACCACGCCGCCGTCAGGAGCAAGGTTGCCTTTCAGCACCGCAAGTCCTCCGGTCTGACTGTATGGATTGTCAATGGGACGTATTACCTCCGGATCCAGATTCACACAGTTTTTAATGTTTTCTCCTACTGTCTTTCCTGTGACAGTCATGCACTCTGTATGAAGCAGACCTTTTTTGTCCAGCTCATTCATAACTGCATAAACACCGCCGGCTGCGTTTAAATCTTCCATATAAGTAGGTCCTGCCGGAGCAAGGTGACAGAGGTTCGGCGTTTTTTCACTGATGCTGTTTGCAAAGCTGATATCAAAATCCATGCCGATCTCATGAGCGATAGCCGGAAGATGAAGCATACTGTTTGTGGAGCAGCCGAGAGCCATATCCACAGTCAGAGCATTGAGAATGGCTTCCTCAGTCATAATATCTCTCGGACGGATATTTCTTCTGTACATTTCCATAACCTGCATTCCTGCACGTTTGGCAAGACGGATCCTCTCAGAATAAACTGCGGGGATTGTTCCGTTTCCGCCAAGTCCCATGCCCAGAACCTCTGTGAGGCAGTTCATGGAGTTTGCAGTATACATACCGGAACAGGATCCGCAGGTAGGACAGGTTTTGTTTTCATATTCTGTCAGCTCATCCTCAGAAATATTTCCTGCCGCATAAGCGCCCACTGCTTCAAACATACTGGAAAGACTGGTTTTGTGTCCGTGGATACGGCCTGCAAGCATGGGACCTCCGCTGACAAATACAGTAGGTACATTGATCCTGGCTGCTGCCATCAGAAGCCCGGGAACATTTTTGTCGCAGTTTGGCACCATTACCAGGGCGTCAAACTGATGGGCCATTGCCATTGCCTCTGTGGAATCCGCGATCAGATCTCTTGTTACCAGAGAATATTTCATTCCTGTATGTCCCATGGCAATACCGTCGCAGACAGCAATAGCCGGGAATACCACAGGCGTTCCGCCTGCCATGGCAACTCCCTGTTTTACCGCGTCCACTATTTTATCAAGATTCATATGTCCGGGAACAATTTCATTATAAGAACTTACGATTCCCACCATGGGACGTTCCATTTCTTCCTTTGTAAATCCAAGAGCATTAAACAGGGACCTGTGCGGAGCCTGCTGTGAACCTTTTTTTACTGCATCACTTCTCATGTGTATGTCTCTCCCTTCTGTATGACAAGACAGATTATTCTGCCTGATGTTTACTGTAAATTCAAAAACCAATCAATCACAACTGATCTTTTCTGCAAAGCAGTGTCCGGTAGATAATTCCGGTTTTATTCTGTCACACTGCTGCCGCGATCAAATCTCCCATTTCTTCGGTTCCTACCGGCATACATCCTTCTGACATAATATCGCATGTCCGGTATCCGTCTGCAAGAACCTTCTGTACTGCCATTTCCACTGCGTCTGCTTCCTTATCCAAATCAAGAGAATATCGGAGCATCATGGCTGCGGAAAGAATAGTCGCAACAGGATTTGCCTTATTCTGTCCGGCAATATCCGGCGCAGAACCGTGGCTGGGCTCATAAAGCCCGAATTTTGTATCATTCAGACTTGCTGAAGAAAGCATTCCGATAGAACCGGTTACCATGCTCGCCTCATCAGAAAGAATATCTCCAAACATATTCTCTGTAAGGATCACATCAAACTGTCCCGGATTATGGACAAGCTGCATAGCGCAGTTGTCTACCAGCATATGCTCCAGAGTAACCTCCGGATAATCCTTTGCCACCTCTTCCACAACTTTTCTCCAAAGTCGGGAAGAATCCAGTACATTTGCCTTATCTACACTTGTCACCTTTTTCCTTCTCTTCATTGCAATATCAAAAGCTTTTACTGCAATACGGCGGATTTCATTTTCGTTATAGGAAAGTGTATCAATGGCTGTTTCTATTCCATTTTCCTCAACCGTTTTTCTTTCCCCGAAATAAAGGCCTCCGGTAAGCTCTCTGACAATGATCATGTCAAATCCTTCTCCTATAACCTCTTCTTTCAGTGGGCAGGCTGCCTTCAGTTCCTGATACAGGTATGCAGGACGAAGATTTGCAAAAAGATTCAGCTCCTTGCGGATTGCCAGCAGTCCTGCCTCCGGGCGTCTGGACGGCTCCAGTCTGTACCAGGGAGAAGTCTTTGCATCTCCTCCAATAGAGCCCATCAGAACCGCATCTGAAGCCTTTGCAGTTTCTACTGCTTCCTCTGTCAGCGGAACTCCATGTGCATCAATGGATGCGCCACCTAACAAAACCTCTGAGTATATAAATTTATGACCGTATCTGCTGCAGACAGCATCCAGAACTTTCCTGGCCTCTCTTACAATTTCCGGTCCAATCCCATCTCCGGGGATCAATGCAATCCTGTATTCCATTTCCTTATTTTCTTTTTCCGCAGAAAACTACCCTGCAGACCCCTTTCCTTTTTGGATTGTTACTATAATAACGCACTTTGCAGAAGAATTCAACCTGTTAAAGCGAAAAAGTTATATATAAATACTGTCTTAGTTTGTGTCATTCAGACTATATCTGCTAAAACGCTTTATTTTAGAGCAATTTCCAGCAAAAAATAAGCACCGGTCACCCGGTGCTTATTTTTTCATTATGCAGTTGCCTGCTCTGCTTTTTCTACTTCTGCAATTGCCTGTTTTCTCATAGGAATACGGCAGTTTTTGTTGTTTCCAAACTCTACAATAACGTCTTCTTCTGTCATGTCAATAACAACACCGTAGAAACCGCTTGTTGTTACAACGCTGTCGCCTACTTCCATACTGTTCAGCATAGCCTGAAGTCTTTTCTGCTCTTTTTTCTGAGGGCGGATCATCAGGAAATACATGATTCCAAAAATGATCACCATCCATATGAGCATCATACCCATACTTGCAGCTCCGCTTGCTTCCATTTTGTTTCCTCCTGTTTTCTGACTGTCTTACCTGCTTCCCTGTCCGGAAACATTATAACATATCATACACAAAAATAAAAATTTCTTCAAGTGTTTTTGTTGTTTTTTTCTATTTCTACATTTTATTTATACAGTTTTATTCTCCCCTGAGGAAGCCCTCCAGACGCATTTTCTTATATTCTGCAAATCTGCCCTCATCAAGGGCTTCTCTGATCTCCTCCATCATGTGATTATAGAAATACAGATTATGAAGAACACAAAGACGCATTCCCAGCATTTCCTTTGCTTTCAGAAGATGACGGATATAGGCTCTGCTGTAATGACGGCAGGCAGGACACTGGCATCCCTCTTCTATAGGTCTTGTATCCAGTTCATATTTTGCATTGAACATATTCATTTTTCCATGATTGGTGTACACATGGCCATGACGTCCGTTTCTGCTTGGATATACGCAGTCAAAGAAATCCACACCTCTGTCCACACCTTCAAGAATATTGGCAGGCGTTCCCACTCCCATCAGATAAGTAGGTTTATCCTGAGGCAGATACGGAACTACCGCATCCAGGATCCGATACATTTCTTCGTGGGTTTCTCCTACTGCAAGTCCGCCTACCGCATAGCCGTCCAAATCCATTTTTGCAATTTCTTTTGCATGCTCGATACGGATATCTTCATAAATCGCGCCCTGATTGATACCAAAAAGAAGCTGATCTTTATTGATAGTATCCGGAAGGCTGTTCAGCCTTGCCATTTCTGTTTTACATCTGGCAAGCCATCTAGTAGTTCTCTCTACTGATTTCTGCACATAATCTCTGTCTGCAACACTGCTTGGACATTCATCAAAGGCCATGGCAATGGTGGAGGCAAGATTGGACTGGATCTGCATACTTTCCTCCGGTCCCATAAAGATTTTGTGTCCGTCAATATGAGACTGAAAATGAACACCTTCCTCCTTGATCTTACGGAGCTTGGAAAGTGAAAATACCTGGAATCCGCCGGAATCGGTCAGGATCGGTTTGTCCCATACCATGAACTTGTGAAGTCCGCCAAGCTGTTTTACCACCTTATCACCAGGGCGCACATGAAGATGATAGGTATTGGAAAGCTCTACCTGAGTTCCAATCTCATGAAGATCCATTGTGGACACTGCGCCTTTAATGGCACCGATGGTTCCTACATTCATAAATACAGGGGTCTGTATTGTGCCGTGGACCGTATGAAACTCTGCCCTTTTTGCACGCCCCTCTGTTTTCAGCAACTTATATTCTGCCATATTTCTGTTTCCTCTTTCTGCGGTAAAATTTTTACTGTTTTTCAGTATAACTTGTATTGCATAAAAAGTAAAGTACGCAGCCAGAGGAAATCCGGCTGTTTATACTGTGATAGATTGCATGATCTAAACAGCTGATATATTTTCACATATTAAAATCAGATTATTTTTATCTGTTTTTCAGAATCCCACACCTGTTTACCCTTACAAATTGTGAAAGTTATACATTGTCATTTTAAAAACTTTGTCGTATAATGTTACGGAATCTTTTTGTTTACTTATAATAAGAAAGAATATTTGACAGATCTACAACAGATACGACACGAGGAGGCTGACTCACATTTTATGAATACATATACATTAGGAATTGATATCGGATCTACCACCGTAAAAATCGCGATTCTTGATGAAAATCAAACCCTGTTGTTTGCCGATTATCAAAGACATTTTGCAAACATTCAGGAAACTCTGGCCGATCTTCTCCAGAAAGCATATGATAAGCTTGGCGAATGTACCCTGCAGCCGGTGATCACCGGTTCCGGAGGTCTGACTCTTGCCAATCATCTGGAAATCCCGTTTGTCCAGGAAGTGATCGCTGTTTCCTCCTCCCTGCAGACAATGGCTCCACAGACAGACGTTGCCATTGAGCTTGGCGGTGAGGATGCCAAGATCATTTACTTTGAAGGTGGAAATATCGAACAGCGTATGAACGGGATCTGTGCCGGCGGTACAGGATCCTTTATCGATCAGATGGCATCCCTGCTTCAGACAGATGCCCCTGGTCTGAATGAATTCGCAAAAAATTATAAAGCCCTTTATCCCATTGCAGCCCGCTGCGGTGTTTTTGCAAAAACAGATATCCAGCCGCTGATCAACGAGGGCGCTACAAAAGAGGATCTTTCTGCTTCTATTTTTCAGGCAGTTGTCAACCAGACTATTTCCGGTCTTGCCTGCGGCAAGCCCATCAGAGGTCATGTTGCATTTCTGGGAGGCCCTCTGCACTTTTTGTCAGAGCTGAAGGCTGCTTTTATCCGAACTCTGAAGCTGGATGAGGAACACACCATTGTTCCGGAAAATTCTCATCTTTTTGCAGCCATTGGCTCTGCCCTCAATGCGAAAAAAGAAATAGAAGTTTCTCTCACAGACCTGAAAGACCGGCTCCGTCATTCCATTAAGCTTGATTTTGAAGTCGAACGCATGGAACCTCTTTTTTCTTCAGAAGAGGATTATCAGGAATTTACAGAGCGACAGAGCTCTTATCGGGTAGCCACCGGCGATCTTTCCACTTACAGTGGAAACTGCTATCTTGGCATTGACGCCGGCAGCACCACCACAAAAACTGCTCTTGTAGGCGAAGACGGAAGTCTTCTTTACTCCTTTTACAGCAGCAACAACGGAAGCCCTCTGAATACTGCCATCCGCTCTATCCAGGAAATCTACTCACAGCTGCCAAAGGATGCCCATATCGCCTATGCCTGTTCCACAGGATACGGAGAAGCTCTGATCAAAGCGGCTCTTCTGCTTGACGAGGGAGAGGTGGAAACAGTTTCCCATTATTATGCTGCCGCTTTTTTTGACCCCCAGGTAGACTGCATCCTTGATATCGGCGGACAGGATATGAAGTGTATCAAGATCAAAAATCAGACTGTGGACAGTGTGCAGCTCAATGAAGCCTGCTCTTCCGGGTGCGGTTCCTTTATTGAAACTTTTGCAAAATCTCTGAACTACAGCGTACAGGACTTTGCAAAAGCAGCTCTTTTTGCAGAACATCCGATTGATCTTGGAACAAGATGTACGGTATTTATGAATTCCAAGGTAAAGCAGGCCCAGAAGGAAGGTGCAGAGGTTTCTGATATTTCTGCCGGACTTGCCTATTCGGTTATCAAAAATGCTCTTTATAAAGTAATCAAGGTTTCCGATGCCTCTGAGCTTGGAAAACATATTGTGGTTCAGGGCGGAACCTTTTATAACGATGCAGTTCTCAGAAGCTTCGAAAAAATTGCCGACTGCCATGCAATCCGTCCTGATATTGCAGGAATCATGGGAGCTTTCGGCGCTGCTCTGATTGCCAGGGAACGCTATGAGGAAGGCAAAGAAACAACCATGCTTCCTATTGAAAAGATCAATTCCCTAAAATACACAACCTCCATGGCAAACTGTCGGGGCTGCACCAATAACTGCCGTCTTACCATCAACAAATTCAGCGGAGGACGTCAGTTTGTCAGCGGAAACCGATGCGAACGCGGAATCGGCAAAGAAAAAAACAAAGAGCATATTCCAAACCTTTACGAGTACAAGTATAAGAGAATTTTCTCCTATGAACCCCTCTCTGCGGACAAAGCAGTCCGGGGCAAAGTAGGAATTCCCCGTGTTCTTAACATGTTTGAGAATTATCCTTTCTGGTTTACTTTCTTTACAAAACTGAATTATGAAGTAGTTCTTTCGCCTACTTCCACCAGAAAGATTTATGAGCTTGGAATTGAATCCATTCCCAGTGAATCCGAATGTTATCCGGCAAAAATGGCTCACGGGCACGTAAGCTGGCTTTTAAAAAAGGGCATAAAATTTATTTTTTATCCCTGTATTCCCTATGAGCGCAACGAGTTCCCGGATGCTGTAAACCATTACAACTGCCCAATCGTCACTTCCTATGCGGAAAATATCAAAAACAATGTAGACGAGCTTCATGATCCGGAAATTGATTTCCGTAATCCTTTTCTTGCATTTACCTCAGAGGCAGTGCTTACTGACCGTCTTGTAGAGGTTTTTAAAGAGTTGCCCGCTCAGGAGGTAAAAGACGCTGCCCATGCTGCCTGGGAAGAACTGGCAGCCACCCGCAGAGATATTGAGAAAAAGGGTGAAGAAACTCTGGAATACCTGAAAAAAACAGGACGCAGGGGCATTGTCCTGGCAGGCCGTCCCTACCACATTGACCCGGAAATCCATCACGGTATCCCGGATCTTATCAACAGCTACGGACTTGCTGTTCTTACAGAGGATTCCATTTCCCATCTGGCAGACATTGAGCGTCCGATCCGAGTCAATGACCAGTGGATGTATCATTCCCGCCTTTATGCTGCTGCCAGCTTTGTAAAAACAAGGGAGGATCTTGATCTGATCCAGCTGAATTCCTTTGGCTGCGGTCTGGATGCTGTTACAACCGATGAAGTATATGAAATCCTGGACGGAAGCGGCAAGATCTACACCTGTCTGAAAATTGACGAGGTAAACAATCTTGGCGCAGCCCGCATCCGTATCCGTTCTCTTCTGGCAGCCATCCGCGTCAAAGAAAAGCAGAACAGAAAACGGGATATCCGGTCCTCTGCCATAGAAAAGGTTGTTTTTACAAAAGAGATGAAAAAGGACTATACTATTCTCTGCCCGCAGATGTCGCCATTTCATTTCAGTATTCTTCAGGCAGCCTTTAATTCCTGCGGATACAATCTGGAGGTTCTTCCAAACGATAACAAAGGCGCTGTGGATGTTGGACTGAAATATGTAAACAATGATGCCTGCTATCCTTCCCTAATCGTTGTAGGACAGATTATGGATGCTCTTTTATCCGGCAAATATGATCTGGACAAAACAGCCGTTATTATGACTCAGACGGGAGGCGGCTGCCGCGCTTCCAACTATATCGGATTTATCCGCCGTGCGCTGAAAAAAGCCGATATGGAGCAGGTTCCTGTCATCTCTCTGAATCTGAGCGGTCTGGAAAGCAATCCGGGATTTAAGCTGACTCTTCCTCTGGTAAAAAAAATATGCTACGGAGCCGTGTTCGGAGATCTTCTTATGAAATGCGTTTACCGAATGCGTCCTTATGAACAGGAAAAGGGCATTGTAAACCGGAAGCACAAAATATGGGAGCAGCGGGTAATTTCTTTCCTTCAGGGAGGAAGCATCAGCCACAACCAGTTCAAAAAAATGTGTCGTGAACTGGTTTACGAATTTGATATGATCCCAATTACCGGAGAGCGCAAGCCTCGGGTTGGAATCGTAGGGGAAATCCTGGTAAAATTCCTGCCCGCTGCAAACAACCATCTTGCCGAGCTTTTGGAGGCAGAAGGCGCAGAGGCAGTATGTCCCGATCTGATCGACTTTATCAGCTACTGTTTCTTTAACCAGAATTTCAAATCCGATTATCTTGGATTTAAGAAATCAAAGGCAACTGTTGCCAACTGGGGAATCAAAGGTATTGACTGGCTCCGCAAAGCCGCAGATGAAGCGCTTGAACAAAGCCGTCATTTTTCCTCTTCTGCGGATATCCGACAGCTTGCAGAAATGGCTTCTCCTATTGTTTCTCCGGGAAATCAGACCGGGGAGGGCTGGTTCCTGACCGGAGAAATGCTGGAACTGATCAACGGCGGTGTTCCTAATATTGTTTGTATCCAGCCTTTTGGCTGTCTGCCAAACCATATTGTAGGAAAGGGCGTTATCAAAGAGATCCGCCGCAGACATCCAAAAGCAAATATTGTTGCTATTGACTACGATCCGGGCGCCAGTGAGGTAAATCAGCTAAACCGTATCAAGCTTATGCTTTCTACTGCTGTAAAAAATATGGAAAAAGAAGTGTAACTGCCTCACTGAAACAACATTTTGTTTTATCTACGCCAACCGTATCCACATAAAAAAAGGGTATTTTCAGCCGGCTGCTGCCAGCTGAAAATCCCCTTTTTATTTTATTTTCTGATTCCCAAAAAGCATCTCTGTACTGCACATTTCCCGCTTTTAGCAGGTTGCTCCGCCTTTCAGATGTTTCTGAGCTTTGATATTCTCTTCTTTTCTGCTGAGAAGATCGTCTGCAAGAAGCTGTTCCTGTACATTTTCAAATCCCAGTCTTGCTACTGTGTCTGCAAAACGTTCTCCTGTGATACCCTGTTCACGGAACAGAAGAATTGCCTTTTCTACTATAGACAGAACCTCTTCTTTATCTGTAAATACTTTGTCCAGATAACGTCCCTGAGCAACTCGTTTACCCCATCTTCCGCCAATGTATACGCGGAATCCGTTGGTATAATTCTCAAAGGCATGGAACGGACATTTTCCAATGCAACGTCCACAGTGATTACATGCATTTTCATCGATCACGATCTTTCCGTTTTCTACCTTCGCCACCTTGATAGGACAGTTGTTTTCTACACGGCAGATCTTGCATCCGCGGCATTTTTCCATATCTACCAGAGGAATTCTCTGTCCGATGATACCAAGATCATTAAGGTCTGGCTTTACACAGTTGTTTGGACATCCGCCCACTGCGATCTTAAATTTGTGAGGAAGCTTAACGTCCGCATAGCCGTGGAAAAATCTTTCATGAATCTCCTCTGACAGAGCAAAGGTATCTATCAGTCCATACTGACAGGTTGTTCCCTTACAGGATACTACCGGACGTACTTTTGAGCCGGTTCCTCCTGTTTCCAGTCCTGCCTGCATCAGATATTCACGAAGCGGTTCAATATTATCAAAAGGCACTCCCTGGATTTCCATAGTCAGTCTGGAAGTCATGGTTACTTCTCCGCTTCCAAACATCTCTGCCGCTTCTGCAATTGTTCTGGTTTCTTCTGCAGTGATCTTTCCGTTTCTTGTGATCACACGGCCATTGAATTTGTCTGCAGTTGTCTTATCTCTTAAAAATCCAAGTGCTTTTACCCTTGTTTCCTCTTCCGGAGTTACCGCTGCCTGTATATTCTGCACCTTCACGTCATTAAAAAACAGAGAGCCTTCCAGAACTTTTGTATTTTTGTATCCATAATGACGAAGACGGTTCTGGAGGAAATATCCTCTCTTTCCTTTTGCGCAAACAAGAAGAAGCTTTTCTTCCTTATCCAGTCCCTCAACTTCTCCGTTGACTTTTGCCAGATCCACATACACGGCTCCCCTGATCGTCGGCGCCGGACTTGCATCAATGATCTTATAGTCCTTTGCTTTGCCTGCGGCGTATTCTGCCGGTGTCATGCTTTCCATTATACCGTTGATCTTATTTAACAGAATATAAACAACCTGGACAAAAGGATGGATTGCTGTGGAAAATGGCGGCGCATAAGCAAAATCAGCATTCTCAAAGTCTTCCAGCACTGCACCCATATTAATTCCCATTACTGCAATGTCAACCATTTTGTCAACTGCTCCCGGACCAAACACCTGAACTCCAAGAAGCTTATGCGTTGTTTTATCTGCAATCATTTTTGTGATAAAGAAACTGGAGTCCGGATAATAATGAGCCTTGTCATCTGTTGGCGCAAGCACTGTCACCACATCATAGCCTGCTTCTTTTGCCTGTTCCTCTGTAAGTCCGGTACGTCCGATATTTAATCCTGGAAGCTTGATCACTCCGGTTCCCAGAACGCCCGGATAGGTTTTTTCTTTTCCGGAAAGAATCTGCGCCAGTGTTCTGCCTTCCATATTGGCAGAGGATCCCATCGGAGACCACTGCGGTTTTCCTGTGATGCGGTTTGTAACCATAACACAGTCTCCTGCTGCATAAACATCCTCCAGGCTTGTTTTCATGGTATGATCCACCAGAATCGTTCCTTTGAACATTTCTATTCCGCTGTCTGTCAGAAAATCAGTATTCGGTCTGATTCCTGCTGCCATGATCAGAAGTTCACATCCCAGAACCCCTGCGGATGTTTTTACTCCTGTCACTTCGCTGTCTCCCAGGATTTCTTCTGCTTTTGTTCCGGTAATAACACGGATTCCCTCTTTCAGCAGATGCTTCTTTGCATACGCTGCCATTTCCTCATCCAGGATGTTAGGAAGGATCTGAGATGCAAAATCAATAACCGTTACCTGGATTCCCTTTGCTTTTAGATTTTCCGCTGCCTCCAGACCAATAAAACCAGCTCCTATCACCACTGCTTTTTTTACCTGATGCTCTTCTGCATAAGAACGAATCTCAATGGCGTCATCCGGTGTACGCATTTTGAATACACCCTGTTTGTCTGTTCCCGGAACAGGAAGAACTGCCGGAGACGCTCCTACTGCCAGAACCAGTTTGTCATAAGAACAGACTTCTTCTGTTCCTGTCTCTGTGTCACGTACGGTAAGCTGTTTCCTGTCTGCATCCAAACCGGCAGCCTCTTTGCCTGTTTTTACTTCCACACCGGTCAGTCCTGCATATTTCTGAGGAGTGTTTACAATCAGTTCGTCACGACTTTCGATCAGCCCTCCCACATAATAGGGCAGACCACATCCTGCATAAGAAATATCTTTATCCTTTGTGATTACAACAACTTCCGCATTTCTGTCTTCTCTTTTTAATTTTGCTGCTGTTTTTGTTCCTGCAGCAACACCGCCTACGATTAATACTTTCATTTTAATCTCTCCTGTTTTTAAAATGGGTTTGTGTATTGTATCTTTCTTTCTCTTATGTCAGCCTCTTCTTCCTACTGCCTGTGGCAGCAATACTTTTCATTTATACACTCCGGACGCATTGCCTCGCACACAGTGACATCCCCTCCACTGATGGTGATACTTCGTCCGTTTACCAGAGCATCTGCGATTTTCTGTCTTGCACTGTTATAAATCCTTGTTACTGTCGGACGTGAAATATCCATTTTTACGGCACACTGCTCCTGGTTCAGGTTTACAAAGTCCAGAAGCCTCATAACTTCATATTCGTCCAGCGTAAGATTTACACAGTTCTGTTCTGAAGCCCCCTTTGCGGAAAATTCAGTAACCTTTGGTTTCGAACAGATACATCTGCACTTTTGCGGTCTTGCCATTTTTCCCCCTTTCTCCGGCGCCTGCACATTCATATACTGTTGCTGCATCCCAGCCAGTTTCACAGCTCTTACAGTATTGTTTTACTGTTTTTACACCCTAACAATACCTCTGTTTTGAACATATGTCAATATCTTTTTATATAAATAAGCAATAAAAAATGTACAAAATTTCTCGCTGAATAACTCTGTATCATGCAAATGCAAAGCCTGATCATCTTTTGTGCCCGAATTTTACACAAGTAAACCTGCAATATAGAAATACAAAAAATTATCCGGACGGACATACCTCCTTCCACATACAAGTCCGTAAAAATTTATATTCTTTTTCAAATTTGTTCTTGTATAAGGTTATGTAAAAAAACAGAAAAGCCGTCCGGGTTCACAGTTTAATCTGCGAAACCAGACGGCAAATCTGCAAAACTTTTATTTATCTGTTTCAAATCTTTTGCTTTAATTCTGAATAAGCTGCAGACATTCTCTCGTAAGCTTCTTTCAGCATTGCTCTTGGACTTGCAATATTCAGACGGATAAAGCCTCTGCCCTCATTTCCAAAAACACTTCCCATATAGACGGAAACATTGGCTTTTTCCAGAAACCATTTTTCCAGCTCTTCCTCTGTGATTCCCAGTTTTTCATAGCTGATCCAGAGAAGATACGTTCCCTGTCTTTCAAGAATCTCAAATCCCGGAAAATGTTCTGCAAAAAACTCACGAGTGAATTTTTCATTTTCGTTTACATATGCAAGCATCTGTTCGTACCATTCTTCACATTCCATATATCCGTGTTCTACAGCTGCCACTGCAAAAATAGTGGGATTGTGCATACCGATACGGTCAATGGTCTGAGCAATGCGGCTTCTGATCTTCTTATTCGGAACAATCATGTAAGAAACGATCACTCCCGGAACATTAAAGGTCTTTGTAAGGGATGTGGCAACGATCAGCCGCTCTCTCACTGTTTCTGATAAGGTAAGAGCGGTTGTAAAGGTCACTCCTTCTGCGACAATATCACCGTGAATCTCATCTACAAACAAAAGAAGATCATGCTTTTTGCAAAATGCTCCAGCTTTTTCCAGTTCTTCTCTGGTCCATACTCTTCCTACCGGATTGTGCGGACTACAAAGAATAAACATTTTTGTTTTATCTGTCACAACAGATTCCAGATGCTCAAAGTCGATTTTATAACTGCCGTTTTCCAGTATCAGCGGACTTTCTACTACTTTACGGTGATTTTTTATAATAGCCTGATACAGAGGGCCGTAGGCAGGGGTATTGATGATCACTTCGTCCGTTTCTTCTGTAAATGTTTCCACACAAATGCTGGAAGAAACATTGATACGCGGACAAAATACAATTTCCTCTCTGGAAACCTCAGCCTGATGCTTCTTTTTCATCCACTCCCGGATATTTTCATAGAATCTGTCGCTTAAATCTGTATAGCCAAAAATACCTTTGTCAAGAATACTCTGAAAAGCATCGATAATCTGTTTGGGAGATTGGAAATCCATATCTGCAACACCAAGATGCAGCATTCCTTCTTTCTGATATTTTTTGTCCATAGTATCCCATTTTCCGCAGTTGGTATTTCTTCTCTCATTCCATTCATCAAAATTAATTTTCATATTCGTTTCCTTTCCGGGCCCATGTTCTTTTTATCAGGCTCTTTTTATAAAACAGGGGATGCCGCCTGCATTCCGATCTGCTTATTCTGTTGTTTGTAAAAAAACACACAGAATATGCGTCCAAACGTCTTTCTCCGGCATCCCCTTTTCCTATTCGGTCATGTGTGTTACACGTTTTTATTCTACATCAATTCCGTCAGCTTTATTTAAAGCCACATATTCATCATAATATTCACTGTCTTTTGTGATCTTTTTAATACCGATTCCGGTGAATCCCCAGATTACGGCAAAGATAACGCCTGTATAACAGATAATTGCCCACGGCAGATATTCCAGAGTGGAAACTCCCAGAGTTGTAGCCATATAAACTCCGGCTGCTGTCCATGGAGTAATAGGTTCTATAACAGTTGCGGAATCTTCCAGCGTTCTGGAAAGGTTTCTGGGTTCCAGACCTTTTTTCAGGTAAGTATCTTTAAACATCTCACCCGGGATCAGGATAGACAGCTGACCGTTGGAAGTAACAAACACTGCTGTGATGCAGGAAACAATTGTAGAAACAATCAATCCGCCTGTAGACTTCACAATAGTCATAAGTTTATTCAGTACAATATTCAGAGAACCGGTCACTGCCAGTGTACCTGCAAAACCATACGCGCAAAATGCGATCAGTACGGTATTCAGCATGGAAACCATACCACCTCGCTGAAGCAGCTTCGGAATATCTTCGATCACTCCCTCTGCAGCAAATCCTGCAACATGGATCATATCCATATTAAATCCGCTGATAGCAGCTGTAAAGCAGTCCTGAAGACTGAAATTCTGAAATACAACTGCGTTAAACATGGCAACCGCACTGGACGCCAGCATGATCGGAATGGTCGGTTTCTTTGCAACAGATCCATAAAGTACAATAAGCGGCGGAAGAATGATCAACGGATTAAATTTAAAGATCTGTGAAAGTGTGTCAAAAATAATAGTAACTTTTTCCGGTGTTCCTGCTGCCGCAAGATCTCCGCCAAATGTAAATCCTACGATCGTGTATACAATACAGCATATGATAAATCCGGGGCCTGTTGTCCAGAACATATGCTGAATGTGATCGTAAAGCTTTCCGCCTGCCGCAATAGGCGCAAGGTTTGTAGTATCAGACAGAGGTGACATTTTATCTCCGAAATATGCGCCGGATACAATCGCACCTGCCACGATCGGCAGAGGAGCGCCCATACCTGCAGCCACACCCATCAGAGCTACACCGATGGTTCCCGCAGAACCCCAGGATGTTCCTGTACACACAGAAACAAACGCAGTAACCAGAAATGAAGTAACAACCAGATATTTCGGGCTGATCAGCTTCAGTCCATAAAATACCATCATCGGAATGGTTCCGCCGATCATCCAGGAACCGATCATAAATCCGACAATGATCAGAATGAAAATTGCCGGCATTGTTTTACTGAGTTTGGACACAATAGAGTCCATAATATCATCCCAGGTATAACCAAGATAAATTGCGATCACGCCTGCAATTGCTGCTGATACCAGCATCAGAACCTCCGGGCTCAGCCCCATAACCGCATATCCCACTCCCAACAGTAAAATCATTGCCAGAATCGGAATTACTGCCAGAAACAATGTAGTTTCTTTTTTCTCTCTTACTTTTTTTGTTTTCCCTCTCATAAAGTATTCCTCCAAATAAACTCATTCTGTAATCTGCAAAACAGATTTATCAGATTTCTGCAATTACTTCCACTTCGCAGAGAACATTTTTCGGCAAAGTTTTTACTGCAACACAGGATCTTGCAGGTTTGGATACAAAATATTTTTCGTATACTTTGTTAAATTCTGCAAAATCTGCCATATCACTTAAAAAGCAGGTAGTTTTTACCACGTTTTCAAAGCAGGTTCCTGCCTCGTCCAGAATTGCTTTCACATTCTCCATTACCTGCTCTGCCTGAGCGGTAATATCCGTTCCTACAATCTCACCTGTCTCAGGGCTTGCAGGAATCTGTCCGGAACTGAATAAAATATTTTTCAGTATAATTCCCTGTGAATATGGTCCAATAGCTGCCGGTGCCTTTGATGTGTTCACCACTTTTAACATTTTCTCTTCCTCCCAGATTATTTTTTTGGTTAAATTGATAATATCACTAAATTATTTTTTAGTCAATGAAATCAAGTTTCTTTTTATACGTCATTTTTACTGAATTTTATTTCAGTTTTTATTGCATATTGCACGAAAGAAGATTATAATTACTTATAAGTAAATCTAAAAAGTTGTCCAAAACCACTCGCCTTTGTTTCTGTGTGGTATACACAGACCGAGTATCACTTTTTTGACCTGTATCTTGCACATTCCATTGTGTAATATTCAGAGTTTGCCCATTTATAACAAATAAAAACACAAACACCTTATTTAACAAAAAAATAAAAGGAACTACTATGAAAAAAGAATATATTACTTTAACTCAAAACGAACGAATGATCCTGCAATCCTACATACCTGTTGTCCAGGGACTTGGACAATATCTGGGAGAAGGCTACGAAATCATTCTGCACAATCTGGAATCTCTGGAACACTCTGTTATGCAGATCGTAAACGGTCACCATTCCGGCAGAAAAATCGGAGCTCCCATTACAGATCTTGCCCTTGGTATGCTCTCAAGGATCGAAAATTCAAAAGATCACTCTGCCATCTCCTATTTTAACCGAAGACAGGACGGTGTGATCCTGAAGTCCACCACAATCCCCATTCCCGGTGAAGGAAACCGTATTATTGGAATGATCTGCATTAATTTTTATACCAATATGCCTCTTTCCACTGTGATCCAGCAATTTATCCCGGAAGATCCCAACTCCCTGCAGGGCTATCCGCACATAACAGAAACCTTTACCGAAAATGTAGATGAGCTGATCGAAACAGCTCTTGCAGATGTCAAAGACCAGATTTTAAATGATACGTCCATCTCCACCAATAACAAAAACAAAGAAATTGTTACTGCCCTTTACAAAAAAGGTATTTTTAACCTGAAAGACAGTGTAATAAAAGTTGCCAACCGCCTGAATATTTCCAAAAATACCGTTTATATGCATATACGAAATCTTAAAAGCGATCTGTCAGAATAATAAAAATGGGTAGAAAAAAGAAGCGCAGGACTTACTGTCTTGACGCTTCTTTCTATCATCTCTTCTGCTCTTATCTCAATTGTACGATTCCCATTACCACTGCTCCCACCGAGCATCCTGCACACTTCACAAACCCTGAAATATTCTCCGCCTGCAATACAGTTTTTGGAAGCATGAGAAAAAGTCTCACCTGTTCCTCCAGCTCTCTGTATTTACCGGACCAGAATTTAAAATCCGACCATCTGGATGGGATCCAGCCCTGAGGGATCTCAATATTTTTCCAGATCAGCACTGCGACTGCAGCCACCATAAGAATACAGGCTCCGGTCCACAGCCAGCAGCCAATTTTTTCCTCCCTGCACTGTTTTCTCTCCCTGTTTGCTTTCATAAAAAGGATTGCAGACACGATTATCGGAAATATCAGCAGAAGTATCCGTGCTGCGCTGATAAGAAAGCCGGAATCCACAACTGTACCGTTCAGTCCATATGCCATCAGAAACTGCTCTGCTGTTTTTGAATCCTGCAGACTCTCATTTTTCAGAAATACTCTGGTATACATGGCCGTTTCTTTCTCCGGACGGATCAGGATCATTCTCTGCTTCCAGGGAAGCACCTGACGGACCTGATAGTTTTTTCCTCCATATACAAGCCAACGTCCCTCTGCCTCTCTGGTGCCAAAAAGTTTCCAGGCGGTTTCTCCGTCAATTACACAGCCCTCTTTATCCTTTTCCCAGAATCCATGGATTCTTTTATCATAAAGACTTCCATCGCCCAAAATTCCTGCTACCATTACCTCAGCGCTCCGTCCATAATCCGGTTCTGTCAGTGTGGTCATGCCGCCGTCCCAGCAAAAGCAGGCGGAAGTTTCCGCTTCTGTCTGTTCCAGTGTTTTCAGAATCTCCTCTGCGCGATTTTTTTCCGGATAATCTCCTGACAGAAATACAGAAACAGAAGGTTCTTCCATCATACTGCCAAATGCCAGTACAGACCATCCGTAAAAAAGCAGCGCCAGCATTCCCGGAAGCAGACGTTTCCAGAAAACTCCCGGAAACGTCCGCTTATCTGAACTCATGATTCCTGCAGCCTTACCCGGCTGCCGTCCGTAATCTCTCTGTCTGTTTCTGTAATAACTTTCTGAGAACCGGAAAGAATCCCTTCCTGAAGAGCTGCGGTTGTCTCATTTTTTTCTATTACCGTAACAGGAACCTTTCTGGCTACCTGTACCTCTCCCAGCGCAGAATCTCTGGTATCAAGAACAAGTACATATTCCTGTCCTTTCTGCCCGTAAAGTGCAGAAAGCGGCACACAGCAGGCATACGGTCCTTCATCTTTCTGCACGGTAAAATCCACGCTTTCCCCTACAGTCAGCCCGCTCTGCGGAACGCTCACCGTAAGGATACAGGTTCCCGGATTTGCCGGATCCTCCTGAACTGACTGAACCACTGCATTTTCCACAACTGTTTTACTGTTTCCCTCCAGATGAACAGGTGAACCGGCTGAAACATATTCCAGATCGTCTTTTTTTATCACTCCTGTCATGCTTAATTCCCCTGTAAGTTCGTAGAGAACTGCCGCAGCATCCTGAGCCGTCTGCCCTCCTGTCTGAGCTGTAACTGTTTTTACCACACCGTCTGCCGGAGATGTGATCTCGCCTTTACTCTGCATCAGAACATTCAGCTTTTCCAGTTCTTCCTTCTGATTGTCAAGCTGTGTCTGAAGATTTTCCTCTGTGCTGTCCTGAGGCGCCGGAAGCGCTGCATCCTGCTTTGCCCGGTCTGCAGTTGTCACTGCCTGATTTCGGCTCATGATCACCTGATTCAGGGCCTCTGTTTTTGCCCGGACATCATCTACAAGAGCCTGTTCCTGCATATCCTCTTCTGAAATCACTGGCTCCTGAGGCAGGTTACTTCCGTCTGAAAAATCCGTCTGTCCGTTTCCGCCGTCTCCAAAATCCGATCCCTGAGACTGCTGTTCCAGCTCCTGCTGATTTTGAGCCTCTGCTTTTTTCTGCCGGTATTCTGCAAGTCTCTGCTGGGCAATATTCAGTTCATTCTGGGCATTGGAAATATTGATATCCCCGTTTCCCAGAGCTGTATCCAGATCCTGCTGCGCCCAGTGGGAGGAATTTTCCCTTTTCTGTGCATCAATATTTTTCTGGCTCTGGATATCGCTGATCTTTAAAGAACTCTCCTGTATCTCATCCTTTTTTTTATCTATACTATCCTGAATGCTGCTTTCCAGTAAAGTCATCAAAGGCTGCCCCTTTTGAACCGCTTCTCCTGCTTTTACGTGAACCTGGGCGATTTTAAGGCCCTCCTGTACAAAAACAGCTGTCTCTTTTGTGCTTTCTATTTTACCAGTTCCCGATACCCTGTGGCTGATCAGCTGATTCTGCGGCGCTGATACCAGTACCTTTGCAACACTTACAGAATCCGCTGCCCTTGATAAAAATGTAAATACAAGCATTGCCGCAAAAAATGCGGCAAACCATTTCAATAATTTTTTCCGCTTCATTTCTTTTACTCCTTAACTGCCGTAGAAACAATTCCCTGTTCCAGATAATCCTGACCTGCCAGAAATACCAGCACTGCCGGAAGCAGCACCAGAACAGATGCCGCAAATGCGGTTCCTGCCTGTTCCATACTGATATTGGGAAGATAAAGGGACAACGGCCATTTTTCTTTTGTTTTCAGAAAAGCCATAGGCTGTTCAATAAGATTCCAGTATTCCAGAAATCCCAGAACCAGAGCCGAGATCATTCCCGGCGAGCCCAAAGGTATTCCGATCCTGAAAAAAATCCTCAGCTCCCCTGCCCCGTCAATTCTGGCAGAGTCCATAATAGCTTCCGGAAGTCCCTGAAAAAAACGATACATCAGAAATACCGGAAAGGTGGAAAACACTGCCGGAAAAATAATTCCTGCCATAGCATCCAGAAGTCTCATCTGATTCAGAACAAGATAATTACTGAGCATCATAACCTGAAAGGGCATCATCATAAGCGCGATATAAATAGTAAATAAAATCTTTTTGCCCGGAAACTGATATCTTGCAAATCCCCATGCCGCCGGAGTTCCCACGAGAATCTGACCTGCCAGAATCGCAGCTGTAAGCTTTACGGAATTCCAGAACATCACAAAAAATTCCGGAGAATCCAGAAGAAGCTCCACATAATGCATCATAGTCGGATACTGAGGCATCAGTTTCCAGGAGGCAAAACCATCCATAGTTCCAAGAACCGGCATAAGAAGTTCTTTGATCTCTACATTTCCCATAAAGGAACCGCATACCAGAAACAATATGGGAAATACTGCTATCAATGCCATACAGAAAACCAGAGCTGTCAGAAGTTTTTTTGTCATAGCGCATCCTCCTTTGCCCAGGCTTTCTGAAGAAGCAGAATCAGTATAAGAATTACAGCTCCTGTCACCACTGCCGCAGCCGCCATTTTATCCAGAGAAAGATCCCTGTACCAGTTATTAAAAAGATGCTGCAAAAGATACATGCTGTCCTGAGGATAATCTCCTGCCACCAGATATGCCTCCCGGAACACCTTAAAACCATTTAACAAAGACAGCACCACAATAGTAAAAAGAGAGGGAAGAAGATTGGGAAGCGTGATTTTTATAAAGCATTTCCACTCTCCTGCTCCATCTACCCTTGCCGCCTCATAAAGAGCAGTTGGAATCGCTCCAAGTCCTGCCACCCAGAGAACAATATCGTATCCCAGATTTCTCCACAGATAACTTACCACCAGTACCCAGAAAGAAGCGTCCGTATTCATCCAGTCCACGCTCTGAAGGGAAAGGATTTCCAGCAAATGATTCAAAAGCCCCTGATGGTGAAAAAGCACTTTCCATAAAAGGACTACTGAGGCCACAGAAATAGCCATTGGCAGAAGAAACATACTTTTCAACGCCTGCATATTCTTTTTTCTTCTTGTAAGAAGAACTGCAATCAGCAAAGACAGTACCACCAGCGCAGGAATACACACAAGAAAAAACCGAAGCGTATTCCCTGCCGCCAGACGAAAAGCCTGGTTTGCAAAAACCGTGCTGTAATTTTTCATGCCTGTAAATTCTCCGCTGACAGCGCTGAAAAAAGAGCGCCTGATCACATCCAGATACGGGACCACCCAGAACACACACACCTGCAAAGCTTGGAAGCAAAAACAAAAGACCTTTGTATTCTCTTTTTTTTATTTTCTTTGATCCTGTCACTTTTATCTTCTCCCTGATAATGATAAAATAAGTGTAACAGCACATTCTTTAAAAAAACTCTAAGGGGATTTTTCTTTTTAAAGAAAGTTTACAGAATGTTTTGTTAGGATGATAAGATAGCATCAGACTATACGGGGTGTTCTCTCCACAGGCTGACGCAATTTCTGAACAACGAGAGGTAAACACATGAATATTTTAATGATTGAAGATGACCGGGAGCTGTGCTCTGCTGTTTCCTTCCGTCTGGAACAGGAAGGATTCTCTGTAACTCTCTGCCATGACGGTGAAGAAGGTCTTTATTATATGCAGGAAACGCCTTATGACCTTGTGATTCTGGATCGAATGCTCCCTCATATGAATGGAATCGAGGTCCTCAAAGAAGCCCGCTCCCGTCAGATCAAAACACCTGTTATCATCCTTACCGCCCTTGGTGAGCTAAATGACCGTCTTACCGGTCTGAACTGCGGTGCTGACGACTACATGGTAAAGCCCTTTGCCTTTGAAGAACTTCTTGCCAGAATCCGCTGTCTTCTGCGCCGTCCTGCTGCCTACAATCCTGCTGCTGATGCAGTTTCTCTGGGAGATGTTACCTTTATCCCGGAAACCCGCCGCCTTTCCAGCGGCAAAAAGGACTGCACTCTTTCCAGCCGGGAGGGAGATCTTATGGAAGTTTTTCTCCGCAACCCCGGACAAACACTTCCCCGCCAGCTGCTTCTTACAAGAGTCTGGGGACTTGACGCTGATGTGGAGGAAGGAAACCTTGACAATTATATTCATTTTCTGCGCCGACGGCTAAAAACCGTAGAAAGCTCCCTGCAGATAAAAACTGTCCGGGGCGTGGGCTATCAGCTGGAGGTTTTTCAGTAACATCTCCTGAACCGGACTGATTTTTCATAATATCTGTCCGGTTTTTCTCATATACATTTCAGTTCATAATCACAAACGGCAGTTATCTTCTTCCGGTTTTCTCTTCTGAAATTCCGGTTTTTAGATAACTGCCGCTTTTAATTTTCACCTCATAAATCTGACAATCTGAAGATCATTGTTCTGCCGGATCGTACCGCTTTTTATTCAGACAGATATAGGTTGGCCTGCTGGATTGCTCCCTTTGCAGCCTCCTCAAGGCTGATCTCGCCTTCCAGATATCTGCTGCCGTTTGAGGCAACTGCCTCCAGTATGATTTCATTCTGTTCTGACGGCTGAGTCAGAGTTTTTCCAAGCTCCTGAATATACTTTGTATTTTCCTCATCTGCTCTTACAATATCAAATTCTATATATTCTCCTGTCTCTGCATTTCCAGATCCAAGCGTTCCCAGTTTTCCGTTTTCATCTCCCACTGCCCAGTACTCTCCACTGTCATAAACAGTTTCGTTCACCGGGAAACCTTCACTTGTTCCTGTTTCCTGACCTTCCTTACTGAACAGAAACTCTACCAGTTTTTCCGCTGCCTCAGGTTCTGCTGCTTTGGCGCTGATTCCCACTGTCTGTTTCGGGATAAAGCAGTTCTGAGCCTGTCCATTCCAGAGAATGTGTGCCAGATTCGGATCTTTCTGTTCTGCACTGTACAGATAGCTCAGCCCGTCCGGAGAGGAAAGCAGTCCGGCTGAAAGCTTATAATATCCTCCAAGTACGCTGATGGCAGAAGCAGACATATCAGACATCATTTTTATTTCGCTCATGGAATGTATAGCAAAGCCCTGAGCTTTCAGCGCATCAATTCCGGCTTTTCCAGTCTGATAGATACGATTTGCCTGTTCCAGATATTCGGTCACTGCAGCCTCATCCAACGTTCCATCCTCTTTTAACCATGCAGGAGCATTTACATCTGCAAGCAATCTGATAAATGGATCTGCACCTCCTGCAAGAAGAGAAATTGATATATATTTTTCAGAATACTCACCCTGATATTTTTCCAAAGTATCTGCCATAGATGTAAGATCTGTAATGGAAGTTACATCCTCTTTCTGTCCCTGAATCATTGGAATTCCAAATCTCACAGGCATCACATACTGACTTCCGTCCTCCTGGACATAGCTCTCACGGATATTTTCAAGAATACCATCCTCTTTCTCAATTTTATCAAGAATACCACTGATATCCTTTAACATTCCTTTTTCCACATAGGTATCTGAAGGAATGCCGTCCATTACAAGGACATCCGGACCGTTTCCTGCCATGATTTCTGTGTTAAGATTTTTCAGGGCGTCTGTACCTGTCATGGCGTCTTCATCCGTAATACCGATTTCCAGATTCAGATAGATGTCCGGATACTTTTTCTGGAACAGAGCTGCCACCTGGCGAATATAGGTGTTATCTGTAAGAGAATAAACCGTCAGCTCTGTATCCGGTGTTGCAGGTGTATCCGGGGAATACGCATATTTCAGAATCTTCCCTGAATTTCCCATATCTGCAGCGCTGTCCTGAACTGCCAGATAAAAATTTCCGTCCTTATCTCTTACCATGGAAATCAGAGAAATGTCCGGAGACGATATCCGGTTTAGTTTTCCGTCAATCACCTGCTCTACTACACTGCCGCCAAAAGAATATCTGTATATGCCTTTATCATCTGTATAAAAAATACTGTCCTTCTCATCTCCTTTTGTAAATACCAGTGGAAACGAGCTTGTGCTTGTCATCTGTAGGTTCATCTCATCAGAGGTGATCTGCTCTGTAAGAGCCGCTTCATCTTCAAGGGGCTCCCCTGTTTCCAGATTATAATAATGAAGAGTGGTGTCCGTCACAGCAATCAGATGATTTCCAAGCACTGCAAAGCAGCTGACTGTTCCTCCTTCCTCATATTTGCGGACAATACTTCCGTCTTCCAGGCTAATTTCCAGAAGGGCGGTAGCAAAATCATTAATAATAACTGTATTATGATCTGTAAATCTTGCATCTGTAATATATCCGCTGGAAAGCTCATTTCCGATATCCATTTTCTGGTTGGTTCCGTCAGGCGAAATATAGTAATAAGACATTTCTTCCACGTTTTCAGAAAAAGGATAAATGGTGAGAAAAATCCCTCCGTCAGCACTCAGCTTCGGATAAGAAACCGTGTATTTTGCAGAATCAATTCCCAAAAGCTCTGTAAGGTTTTTTGCTTCTCCCCAGGTTTTTCCTCCATCTGAAGAATCGGCATAAAAAGATCCCTCACCGCTTCTGAAATAGCAGACCCGAAGACTTCCATCCTCAAGCATTGTCATATCTGCAATATCTCCACAGCCCTCCGGAAGCGTCACATCCTCTTCCAGATATCTGCCCATTGCCGTATTCTTTTTTTCTTTATTCTGTTCACCGGACTGACCGGAATCTGCTGATTTATTTTTTTGCTCCGCACCGCATCCTACAAGTCCCGGCATAACCGCCAGCGCAAAAGCTGCCGTCAGCGCTGTCCCCTTTTTCCATATCTGATGTCTCATTTTATGTCCTCCCTGTTTTTTTATTTTGCCCTAGCATATCAGCCTTATCTCGAAATAACCTCTAAATGCTCTCCATTTTTCTTACACATCTTATATCCTTAGAGATTCTTTTGAGGGTTCTGTGCAATAATCTCTGTATCTTTCACAGGGGCTTTTGTGCTATGATAGATACAAGAACAGCTGTATTTTCCCTGTTTTTCGCCATGTACTGCGAAAATATTTCTATGCTGTTTATAAAACTATACAATTAAGGAGGCTGTCATGTTCCGGAAACTCCATATCCATATGACACTGTTTTCTACATTTATTACAGGAACTATCCTTGTTCTTCTGGCTTCTGCCTGCCTTGTCATCACAGAGAGCAATATCCGTCAGAAGCATTATACTGTATTTACCAATAATGCTTATTCCTGTGTTTCTCATCTAGAAAGTCAGAATGTCCTGTCTCATCGCTGGATCCAGCAGGTAGAAACCAACTACAACATAGATATGCAGATTTACGATGGAAATACTCCGCTGTTTTTTGAACAGCTTCACAGCAAAGACGATATGAAGAAGATCTTTGAGCAGGCAAAAAAAGAGTCTGCGAAGAATCACGGACTGAATCTTGACAGTCCCCAGTCCTCTCAGGCTCTGTCAAAGATTGCCATGTTCCAGCTTCCGGGATATTATGCCTGCACTGCCAGAATCCCAAAAAACGGCGGTATCCTGAATACTATTATCCTTTATCCTCTGGATGCACAGTCAAAACAGATCAGAACGATCAGATTTGTTTTTTTTGCGGCAGTTATTGCCGCCATCTCAGCACTGGCTGTGTTTTCCTGGTTCTTTACAAGAAAAATGATCCGCCCTCTGGAAAAAAGCCGGAAAGAGCAGAATGCTTTTATTGCCGCAGCCTCTCATGAGCTCCGCTCTCCTCTTACTGTGATACAGACAAGTCTGTCCGCCATTTCCTATGCGGAGCCGGAACAGACAGAGCACTTTATTTCTATCAGCCTTGACGAATGTAAAAGAATGTCCCGGCTGATCCAGGATATGCTGTCGCTTTCCAGATCAGATAATCACACCTGGATTCTGGACTGTACCTCCTGTGAAATGGATACCCTTCTGTTGGATGTGTACGAAAAATACGAGCAGACTGCCCGCCAGAAAAAAAAGCAGCTCCTCATTGAGCTGCCTGAAGATTCTCTCCCAGTGTGCTTCTGTGACAGCCTGAAAATTTCTCAGGCTCTGGCGATCCTGATTGATAACGCTCTTACCTATGTGCCGGAAGGAGGCGTTATCCGCCTTTCTGCCAGACAGGAAACATCTTCCGTTGCTCTGTTTGTTTCTGACAATGGCCCCGGTATTCCAGATTCGGAAAAAGATTCTGTATTTCAGAGATTCTACCGTTCCGACACTTCAAGAAATGACAAACAGCATTTTGGTCTTGGACTTTGCATTGCAAAAGAAATTGCTCTGCTTCATCACGGCACACTGACCATTCTTGACACTCCCGGAGGCGGCGCTACCTTTAAACTGAAACTTCCTTTGAATTAAAATTGTCCATGGCTGGAATATTTCATGTACTGAAGCACTTTATAAACCGGAAACTTTTTATATACTGAATCTCTTTATGTGTCAAAACACTTGATACACCGGAATATTTCATGTACTGGATTTCTTTCGAAACTGCTTCTCTATAGAAAAACTGCTTCTCTCTGAATCCATATTTCCGGAAAAGAGAAAAGCAGTTTTCTTTTTATGATTTATTCACTTCTCAATGCATCAATAGGATTCAGGTTTGCAGCCTTTACAGAAGGCAGAAGTCCGAAGATCACTCCGATCAATGTAGAAAACAGCACCGAACCTATAATGGCCGGAATACTGATTGCTGTAGGCGCTCCGGAAATTTCCGACACCACCCTGGACAAAATAATTCCAAGAATTACTCCGATCACGCCTCCAATACTGGTAAGCATGGAAGCCTCTGTAAGAAACTGATAAAGAATCACTTTTTTTCTTGCCCCAATGGCTTTTTTCAGACCAATCTCACTGGTTCTCTCAGTAACCGAAACCAGCATAATATTCATAACACCGATTCCACCTACCAGAAGGGAAATACTTGCGATCCACAGAAGCTGCTGATTTGTACTCTCACTGAGCTGCTGCATATCCTTAACTTTTTCCATTACATCATCTGCTTTGTATTTAAACTTGGAATCTTCCTGGATTCCCTGATTTAAAATCTTTGCCGCATCGTTTCCCGCTGAACTCATATTATCTGTAGAATCTGCTTTGATCACAACATTTTCCGGCTCGTCAAACTGAAATGCAATGGGCCAGCATTTGCTGGGAATCATTACAGTTCCCACAACCGTCTGATAATAGGAATAATATTCTTCAAGACTTGAAATGTTAGGCTGATAACTGTCTCCCTGCTGAACAATTCCTACAACTGTAAAAGGATCGTCTCCGATCTCAATGGTTTTTCCCAAAGGATCCTCTCCGGAAAAAAGATTCTCTGCCGCATTGCTGTCAATCAGAGCCACCTTATTCAGATTGTCATAGTCCTTCTGAATAAAGCCTCTTCCTGATCTGACCATATATCCGCAGGTATCCAGATAATTTTCATCAATTCCGTATACCGTACCTCCCTGCAGCGCAGTATTCTGGTAATATATGCTGCTGTAAGTGCTTGTATGAAAAAATGTAGCATTCTCCACATGCTCCATATCCATAACTTCTTCTTTCTGCTCTTTGGTCAAAAGAGGCGGTTTGCCGCTGTCAGTCATTCCAAACATAGGATCATAGCCGCTGTCACCGGAATAAAGACTGATAGTAACCGTATTATTTCCTGAACCAATCAGATCTTCTTTAATCTGTTCACTTGTTCCCTTTATCGTAGATACAATAGCAATAATAGAAGCAATTCCGATAATGATACCCAGCATAGTCAGAAAGGAACGCATTTTATGGGACCAGATTCCCTGAATGGATATCCTTATATTTTCAAGCATAAAATTCCACCTTTCTACTGATACAGCTCTTCAAGAGTAACGTCCTTTGTCTTAACACCCTCTTTTGCTGTTTTTCCATAAGGGAATGCAATCTTATCTTCTCTGGTGATTCCGCCTTTTACAATTACAGACATTCCGCCGTTTGCATTTCCCCCAACAGTCAGAGGCTGTTTTTTCAGTACTCCGTTTTCTTCCTTATACACATAATAAGCTCCGTTTTCGGTTCTTACAAATGCTTTGTCCAGAACAATCACTCCTGAATTTTCTGTGCCGCCCTGAATATTTATACTCAGCCAGTCATCCTCTGTTACCTGAACAGATTTATCTGTGATCGTGGCGCTGTAAGTATAATAAGAAACATTTGGATTTCCATTACCTGTTCCGTAAACCTCATCCGATACCGGATACTCAGATACATCTACAACCTCCGCATCAAAAGCTCCGTTTGAGCCGGAACAGTTCAGGATCGTTCCCTCCTGTATCTTATCCAGAAGCAGCTCGCTGACTGTACCTTTTACATAATAGCCTTCTTTGCTTTTTACAGTCATAAACGCATTTCCGTCTGATACTCCGGTAACCGGATCGCCTACTTTTGCAATGGTTCCGTCCAGCTTACTGTAAATAACTTCTTTGTTTACCTTTTTTTCCAGCTTACCAATGTTAATGTCGCTCTGTCTGATATCCAACTTCAGACCTTCTACCTTTGTCTGCTGAATCTTAATAGCTTCTTCTCTGGAAATAGTCACCCCCGGATCGCCGCCACCCATATCGTCTCCGCCTCCGGGTATCTCAAAATCATCTTCATAGTGAGAGGCTCCCTCAAGGGTATATTCCACAGAAGCAGTTTCTTCTACCATTTTTTCCAGAAGGCTTCCATCTATCAGATAATATCCGGTACAGGATTCTTTTCTGTCGGCAAAATTCGTGATTGTGTCATTGTGATGAAATTCCAGCTGATACCAGTATCCATTGATTCCCGGCTCTTTTGTTCCATCAGCCTTAAAGCCTGCCATTTTGTTTAAAAATCCTCCTGTGGCAATGACTTTTCCTTTGGCTGAGCTGCAAAGAAACACAAACGGATCCTCCTCTGTACCAGTTCCTGTAAAAGGAACTGTATCTGCTTCCAGCTTCTGATAAAACTCCGGTTCTCCGTCTGTAATGTCATTTTCGTGACTGTCCGGTTCCGGATCAATGATTTCAATATCATTGTCTGAAGGACTATCTGTAAATTCCTCATCCGGAGTTTCTGAAGGAAAAGGTTCCGGAGAAGGCGTCACAGAGGGCTCCGGTGTGATCTCGCCCTGACTGCCGTCTCCAAAATCAACAAAGCTGTCATCACCGGACGTTCCCTGATCGCCGGAATTCTGAGATGCGTCGCTGTTCCCCTGATCTGTTCCGGTATCCGGATTGCCGGAAGAAAAATCTTCCTCTGTTACAATCCCCATATCTGCTGCCGCAAGAATCGGTCTGGTTATTGCAGCCAGATAGCTTCCGTGTATGCTTCCCGCTGCGGAAATCATTTCACTGCCGTCTGCACTGCCAGCTGACGACAGATCAGGAAGCTTACTGTCCTCTTCCTCTATGGGGCCACCATTTTTCAGGCTGTTCAGCCTGTTCACTGCCTTTTCCAGATCCTGTTCCTGCTTTTGTTTTTTCAGCTTTGCAATGTTCAGCTCCATCTGGACAAGCGTCATATCAAAAGACATCAGCTTGTCGCCTTTTTTTACGGTATCCCCCTTCTGGACATACAGATCCTTAATGATCATGTCTTTATCCACTGTTACATTCTGTGTTACATTTGTAACAATATTTCCATCCAGAGTGGTATCGTCCATATAATAATCAGAAGCCAGGCTGTCCACACTGACTACACCTACGGTCTCTTTGTTATTATTTTTTAAATAAACTGCTCCACCCGCAGCACCTCCTGCCACCAGAGCCACCACAACAACACCTATGATGATCTTTTTGGCATTTTTCATGATTTCACCTCTTTTTCCTGAAGCACACCGTCACGGATCGTCACCACACGTTTTGCATGTGCGGCAATGTCCGGATCATGTGTGATCATCAGAACTGTTACACCTTCGTCATTCAGCTTCTGAAAAAGCTCCATTACCTGAGCGCCTGATTTACTGTCCAGCGCACCCGTAGGCTCATCTGCAAGAAGAAGCTTCGGACTGTTTACAATCGCTCTTGCAATGGCTACTCTCTGCATCTGACCTCCGGAAAGCTGATTCGGCCGAAAATCCACTCTGTCTGAAAGTCCTACTCTTCCCAGCGCTTTCAGAGCTCTTTCCCGGCGTTCCTTTTTTGGCACCTTTGCATAGTTCAAAGGCATTTCCACATTTGCAAGAGCAGACTGTCTTGGAAGCAGATGAAAACTCTGAAAAACAAAGCCAATTTTATTCAGACGAATATCTGACATGGCGTTTTCCGAACAGGAACGGACATCCTGTCCATCCAGAAAAAAGCTTCCCTTAGTAGCCTGATCCAGACATCCGATAATGTTCATCAAGGTTGTTTTCCCGGATCCAGAAGGTCCCATGATCGCCACATATTCGCCTTCCTCCATAGAAAAATTCACATCTTTCAGAACAGGAACTGTCATCTTTCCCTGAATGTAATCTTTATAAATCCCTTTTAGTTCAAGAATCATTCCATTCCTCCTGTTATTCATTGCCTGCCGGAACAAGAACCTCATTTTCAGGAAGCGCTGCATCCGGAGTCATTTCCATCATGGAATCCTCCATACTGCTTCCCATATCTGAAGAAGAAACACTGCCCTCTTCTGAAGGCTCCTCTTCAGATATCTCATCCGGCGCTGCATCCGGTATCTCTGCTGTGCCGTCATCTGACGGAATTTCCTCCACAGGTGCTTCCGGCGGCTGCATTCCCTTATCTCCGTTTCCGGCATTCTCCATTTCCAGAGTGGTAAAATCTGTAGCAGCCGCGCTGTTGGTTGTTGTTTTCATTCCTTCCTCATAAAGCTCAGAAGGATAGGCAATACAGTCTTTTTTGGTAAGTCCCTCTACAATTTCATATTCACCCAGATTTTCATCATACTGACCTAAAATCACACTTTTCTTTACAAGACGCTTATCCTTGTCTGCCGCCCATACATAAGGACTGTTTGTATCTGCATCTACAATATAAAACTCGCTGAGCCACAGACCTTCCTTTTTCTCTTCCTGTCCTTCATCCGGTTCAATATACACATGCTGCCCCAGCATCAGTCCCTCAGAGGACTGCAGTTCCACATAAAAGGGATATGTAGTGGAGGATGTCTGGGCATCACCGCTTGCATCTATCATTCCCCATGAATTATTGCTGTTCTGAGAATTGGCACTCTCTCTGTCAACACTGCCCATAGTGCCCTTCCATACCTGCTTTTCATCTACACGGGAACGGATGATCACAGGCTGTCCTTCAATGATACTTCCCACATTCATCTCATTAACAGTTCCCTTGATTCTGTATGCTCCTGTACTGAGAATGGTAATAAAACCTTTTTGGCTACTGTCTCCTGCCATACTTGTATCAGAATAGCTGAGATCCTGGTCCATGCCATCTGTGCCATCGTCACCTGTTGTAAGCTTAGTGGTATCAATCTTCTGGATCACGCCGTCAATAGGGCTTCGTACTTCTGTATTCCCCATTGTATTCTGAAGCTTGGCAATCTCCGCCTGCTTGCTTTTCTGACTGTATTCATTTTTCTTGAGATTCATTTTATTTGTTTCAATCTCAATAGTATAAGAAAGCTGGTCTTTTTTTTCTGCCTGCTTTTTCTCTTTTTCAAGAGTAGCAATCTGTTCATTCAGACTGGCCGCCTCATTTTTCAGACGGTCAAGATCCAGCTGCGTTTCCTCCAGATCCTCCTGGATACTGGTAAGGTCATATTCAAAAAGAAGCTGTCCCTGCTTGACTTCTTCACCGGTTTTGACTTTCACTGTTTTTACTTTCCGTCCGTTTTCCAGTTCCACCTCTTCTGTTTTCTGCGGCTCCACAACACCTGCATACCTATTTGCAATTCCCGCAACATCTCCGGTAATCTGGCTGATCTCTGTAACATAAGCTGTTTCTCCGCTTTCCTGCTCCTGTCCAAAAACGCCCATTTTCCAGCAGACTCCGCCTGCAGCGCCGCTAATTATAAGAATTCCCAAAAGGATCAAAATACGTTTCTTCATATTTTTATTTTTACCTCCCTGTAAACAAAGGAACTATCTGACTGTACTATCATATCAGATTACGCTTTAAAAGAAAAGTCCTGACAAAAATCACCTGTGGTTTCACAATTTTTTCACTCTTTTTTTAGAAAAATTACATCTAATTTCCGTTTTTTTGACTTTTATCCCGTTATCTGGTAAAATGGAGGGGAATATTTTGGAAAGGAACGAATCATATGAAGATCGCAAAAGGTCTGATTCCGCTTCTCGTGCTTATCTTTGCCGTATCAATGATCATCGGCTGTTCCCACTCAGATAAGTCAGATGTGGAAGGAGTCATTACAAGTGAACTGGATCTCCTGAAAAATCTGGATTCTGATACGGCTCAGAAGTATATTTCCTATCAGGAGCTGTTTCCGGATGCCACAGAAAAAACCGAACTTTCCAAGGAAGTTGAAGATGTTTTTTCTCTTTTTTTCGAGGATTTTGACTACAAAATCCAACATATCAAAGTTGCCAAAGACAAGAAAGAAGCCTCTGCACGCCTGAAACTCACCACGATCGACGCCCAGGCACTGGCAAAAGATTATACTGTTTCTCATCTGGAGAATGCAATATTGCTTGCTGCAGATTCCCCTTCTCATAATACAGAAGAAAATTCCGTTTCTCTGGAGGACCGTTATCGCATCCTCAGTGAACTGTTGAAAAACAATCAGTATAAAACTGTAGAAACCAACTGTTCCCTGACTCTGATCAATCGGAATACGGAAAAAGAAGAGGAATGGGAAATCAGGCGTACTCACGAACTGGAAAACAGTCTTGTCGGCGGTCTTATCAGCTATCTCTCTGACAGTGATCTCCTGACACCGGAGGAAACACTGGCCGTCTATTTAAACACCCTGAAAACTATGGATCTGGATCAGATGAGCAACTATCTTGGTCTGGAAAGTCTTCTGAATACTTCAGATAATGCAAAAGCTTCCATCGCCTGCGCTCTGGTGGAACAAATGCATAAAAACTTTGATTTTAAAATAACCTCTTCTCAGATAAAAAGTTATCAGGCTTCCGTAGAAGCTGAAATCACTACCTTTGACAGCAATGCCATCCTTAGCGCCTACCAGAAGGAACTGGAAGAATATCTTGCTTCCCCACAGGCAGTGATCGACGGTTCTCAGAAACGGTATAACCATTCTCTGGAACTTCTTCTGAAAAACATAGAAAACAACACAAAAACTCTGACTCATCCGGCAAGCTTTTCTCTTACCAATGACGGCGCTTCCTGGAAGCTGCAGGATGACGGACAGGTGATCGGAACCGGGATCTTTGGCAATCTCAGCAGTACCCCTGTGGAAGAAGAAATTTCTCCGGAAGAAATCTCGGAAGAAGATACGGATTCCTCCGACGAAACTATTTCTGAATAAAATTGATCCACTGTGACGAAAAAGGCTTTTCCCAAAACGGAAAAGCCCTTTTCTTATTTTACAGTCATCAGACCGTATCTTATTCTTCTGTTTTCTCCGGAGCGGTTTCAAGTCCCAGTTCCTGTAACTGAGCCTCGCTGACAACACTTGGAGACTGTGTCATAAGACAGGAAGCGTCTTTTACTTTTGGGAAAGCGATCACTTCACGGATGCTGTCAACCTTTGCCATCAGCATAACCAGGCGATCCAGTCCGTAAGCCAGTCCTGCGTGAGGCGGAACACCGTATTTAAACGCATTCAGAAGGAAACCGAACTGTTCGTAAGCAGATTCCTCAGTGAATCCAAGCTTTTCGAACATTTTTTCCTGGATATCGTTCTGGTGGATTCTCACACTTCCTCCACCAATCTCATTTCCATTCAGTACAATGTCATATGCTTTTGCACGAACCTTACCCGGATCTGTGTCAAGAAGAGGAAGGTCCTCCTCCATAGGCATGGTAAATGGATGATGCATGGCTGTAAAGCGGTTCTCTTCCTCACTCCACTCAAGAAGTGGGAATTCTGTTACCCATACAAAGCGATACTCGTTCTTATCCAGAAGCTCCATCTGTTTGGCAAGCTCTACACGGAGAGCTCCAAGTACGTCATAGACTACTTTGTTCTTATCCGCTGCAAAAAGAAGCAGATCTCCCGGTTTTCCTTCCATTGCCTGAACAAGAGCATCCATCTCTTCTTCTTTCATGAATTTGGCAAAAGAAGACTTTCTTGTACCGTCTTCTGCAATAGCAATATAGGCAAGCCCTTTCGCGCCATATCCCTTTGCAAATTCCACAAGCTTGTCGATTTTTTTTCTGGGCATGGATCCCTGTCCCTCTGCGTTGATTCCGCGGACCGTTCCACCAGCCTCAAGAGCGCCCTTAAACACAACAAACTCACAGTCCTTTACTGTTTCACTGACATCATGAAGTTCCATACCGAAACGCAGATCCGGCTTGTCGGAGCCAAAACGATCCATTGCTTCCTGCCAGGTGATACGCTGGATTGGAAGCTGAACGTCCACATCCAGAACTTCTTTGAACAGGTATGCAAGATATCTTTCATTTACATCAATAACATCATCTACATCTACAAAGGACAGCTCCATGTCGATCTGGGTAAACTCCGGCTGACGGTCCGCACGAAGATCCTCGTCACGGAAGCAGCGTGCGATCTGGATATAACGGTCGTATCCGGAACACATAAGAAGCTGTTTGTAAAGCTGCGGAGACTGTGGAAGTCCGTAAAAGCTACCCGGGTGAACTCTGGACGGAACCAGATAATCTCTGGCGCCTTCCGGTGTACTCTTTCCAAGGATTGGAGTTTCCACCTCCAGGAAACCTTCTTCTGCAAAGAATTTTCTGGTGAGAGTGGCAACCTGACTTTTCATCATAAGATTTCTCTGGATATCCGGTCTTCTGAGATCCAGGTAACGATATTTTAAACGGATCTCATCTTTTGTTTTGCTGTTTTCCTCTATTGGGAAAGGCGGAACCTCTGACTCGGAAAGTACACGCAGTTCATTGGCACGAAGCTCCAGTTCTCCTGTAGCAAGGTTTTCATTTACTGCTCCGCCTCGTTTTTCCACAATACCGGTAACTGCGATCACAAACTCACTTCTCAGTTTTCCGGCTTTCTCAAAGCCTTCCTCATCAATACTTCCGTTTTCAAAAATAACCTGCATGATTCCGGAACGGTCTCTCAGATCAACAAATACAAGTCCGCCTTTATTTCTGGCTTTCTGCACCCATCCCATCAGAGTTACTCTGGTGCCTGTCATCTCTTTTGTTACTTCCGCACAGCGGCAGGTCCTGTGCAGTCCCTTCATACTTTCAGCCATGATCTTACTCCTTTTTATAATTTATCCCTGAAAAATTCAACGAATTCAGTGTATCCTTCTGTCATCATCTGTTCTTTCTGGAATTTTTTATTTTTTTTCATAATAGAAATAGTTACCTGAGTTCCATTTCTTCTCTCTTCTTCAGCCTGCTTCAAAATTGTCAGAAGCTTGTCTGCAGGCATATTCTTTTCAATGAGATATGCCTTCTTTTCACTGGTTCCCGGAACTTCGTAGCCTCTTTCCAGAAGCAGCATAACAATTCGCTCAAATCCAATAGAAAATCCGCAGGCGCTTGTATTCTGTCCTGTAAATTTACCGATCATCTCGTCATAACGTCCGCCGCCGCCTACAGAACCGCCGAACTCATCCATGGCGATCTCAAAGATCGGGCCTGTATAATAAGACATTCCACGCACCAGAGTAGGATCAAAGGAAATCTTAAAGTCCGCACTCTTTACTGCGTCCACAGAAGCAATGATAGTTTCCAGATCCTCTGCAACCTTGGGATCAAGAACATCTTTCAGCTTTTCCTTAATATAGCGTACACCCTGGATATCAGAGGTAATCTCACGGAACATACCAAGATAAGTATCAATGCTTTCTCTTGCAAAGCCTTCTTTTTCCAGGTCTGCCGAAACACCCTCAAGACCAATCTTGTCCATCTTGTCAAGAATGATAAATACTGTATCAAAGCTTTCTGCCGGGAATCCGCTGTACTGAGCCATTGCCTTCAGAATTTTACGGTCGTTGATCCTGATGGTAAAATTATGAAAATCCAGTTTGCCCAGAAGTGTTGTGGTTGCCAGCACAAGCTCGATCTCAGCCAGATAAGTAGGCTCTCCCAAAATATCAATATCACACTGCATAAACTGGCGGAAACGGCCTCTCTGAGGACGGTCAGCTCTCCATACATTTCCCATCTGCAAAGCCTTAAAAGGAGCCGGAAGCTCATTGGCATGGTTGGAATAATATCTGGAAAGAGGCACTGTCAGGTCATAACGAAGACCGGAATCCACAAGATCCGCCTCCTCCTTTGCGCTTTCCAGCTTCAGCTTTTCTCCTCTTTTCAGGATCTTAAAAATCAGTTTTTCATTTTCGCCCCCCTGCTTGCTGCTGAGGTTTTCAATATGCTCCACACATGGAGTTTCAATAGAAGAAAATCCGAACTTTCCATAAGTTTCCCGGATCATATTCATTACATAGTTTCGGATTTCCATTTCCTTCGGTAAAATATCTTTCATACCGGTTACTGGTTTTTTCTTTAATGCCATGCCTGCCTCCTGTTATTTATTATGTATAATTCTCTGAAATGCAAGAAAAACTTCCATATCAAAATTTTTGATCTCATCGATCATAAGCTCCATCACAGTTGCAACATCAAACGCAGTCCTGTATGGTCTGTCAGATGTTAGCGCTGCAAATACATCGCATACCCGCAAGATCCTGGCTCCAATGGGAATCTGATCTCCAATGAGGTTATCAGGATATCCGGTTCCGTCATAATTCTCATGATGATAAAGAATACTTTCCAGAACAAACTCTGAATACCCCTGACCTTTTAATTCCTCATAGCCCAAAGCAGAATGCATACGGACATATTTCAATTCCTCGATCAGAAGAGGATCCTTTTCACGTCCGTTGATATATTCTGTCAGCTTCAGCTTGCCGATATCGTGAAGCATTCCCGCAACAGCAAGCTCGTAGCAGATCTCCTGCGCCAGTCCCATCTCAGAAGCCACCTCATACGCAAGGTTGCTGACAACAATCCCGTGATTCAGCTCTGCCGAAAGGTCAAAATCCAGTATTCTGTCTGTTGTCTTTTCCACGTCTGCCTGCGCCGCACTCAATCTGCACACCTCCTGTCTTTAAAGCCATCTGTCAACAGCCACCCGTTTTCTTTCAATCATTTCATCTATACGGGTAATATAATTCCATACATCCTTCACATTCTCCACACGCTCGATCCTCGTTCCATGATCAAATACCAGTTTTGAAGATCCGCCTGCTCCCAATGCGATAATGGGCTGTTTTTCTTCCATAATTAGTATATTGTAAATCCCGGCTTTGTCAACCTCTGCATAACCTACATTTTCAAAATTGCCCTTCATATTTTTCTGTCTGTACAGATAATAAGGACCCATTCCCATTTCGTAGGCTGTCTTCATGGTCATTTCCATGATCTCCTGATTGTTTTCAAAAGTCATTTCCTGATATTTATCTTTAAAAATATTCAGCCTTGCCGCTCTTTTTACTGCAAGAGAATGAACCGTGATACTATCCGGAGCCATCTTTTTAATTTCGTCCAGCGTGTACTGTACTTTTTCCAGATCTTCTCCCGGAAGTCCAACGATCAGATCCATGTTGATATTATCAAATCCACACTCTCTTGCAAGATAAAATGCCTGCCTTGTCTCCTCTGCAGTATGGCGTCTTCCGATAATCTCCAGAGTTTCCTGGTTCATCGTCTGAGGATTCACGGAAATCCTGCTCACCGGATATTTACGGATCACCTGAAGCTTTTCTCTGGTAATGCTGTCCGGCCTTCCTGCTTCAATGGTAAATTCAGCCAGGTTTCTGCAGTCAAAATGTTCCATCAGGGTATCCAGAAGTCTCTGGAGCTGATCCGGTTCCAAAGTGGTAGGTGTTCCGCCGCCAATATAAACGGTGTCCAGCTTACGTCCTTTTTTCTTCATAATAGAAGAAACTTCCTGAATCTCCTTGCAGAGCGCATCCAGATAAAGATCCACTCTGTCCTTCCACTGCTTCAGAGGATAGGAACTGAACGAACAGTAAAGGCAGATACTTGGACAAAACGGAATACCCACATAAAGACTGTATCCGTTTTCATAATCAATATCTTTCAAAATTTCTCTTTCCCTGTTGGCAATGGTAATGGCAAGGGCTGTTTTTTCCGGGCTTACCAGATAACGTTCCCGCATTTCCTGCGCGATCTCTGAATTTTTCATTCCTGCTTCGATCATTGCCATGGCAAGCTTTGCAGGACGGATTCCTGTAAGATTTCCCCAAGGAAGCGTCTTTCCTGTAAGTTTTGTCAAAAGCTGATACAAAGAGTATTTCAGTACATCCTTCTGCTCCTTGCGCTGTTGTCTGAACGCATCCTTTTGTTCTGTACAGGAAAGAGGGGCATCATCCGAAGAGTGCCCCTTTATGATTTCTGCTTCTGTCACACCGGTATGGCTTTCATTTTTATATCGGATCAAAAAACTCTGCTCCTGCTTTTCCACCCGAAACAGAAGATCCGCTGTATTTTCCCCGTCTTCCTCTTCATAGGAAACTACAATCTCAGCTTCCGGGTAAAATGCCCGGATCAGCTCATAAATATCATGTTCAAATTCTCTGTTGTCAAACAGAATACTGATCTTATACAAATGGATTGTACCTCTTTTCATAACCGATAGTGGTGGAAATATCATGTCCCGGATAAACCTCTGTTTCCTCAGGAAGAGAATCTGTAAGCCGGTGAAGACTTTCCACAATCTGGCCTGTGCTTCCTCCCGGCAGATCTGTTCTTCCCACGGAACCATAAAACAGCGTATCTCCACTGAACAGGATTCCCTCATCTTTCAGATAGTAACAACAGCTTCCCGGTGTATGACCGGGGGTATGAATCATCTGAACAGAAAATCCTGCGGCGTCAAAAACCTGAAGATCTTCGAGAAGTATATCTGCCTTTAAGGAACAGGAACGATTTCCATATCCGGACAGATTTGCTGACGGATCCAACAGAGTCCCTGATTCTTTTTCACAGGCATAAACCGGTATCTGATACTCTTTTTTTACATCCTCCACTGCAAGGATATGATCATAGTGACCATGGGTCAAAAGAACTGCTGCCGGCTTTGCCTGCATTTCCTTAACCTTGGAAAATATCTCCTGAGCCTGATCCGCAGGATCCACGATCAGAACCTCTCCTGTATTTTTATTTTTCAGCAGATAGCAGTTCGTTGATACAGAACCAAGAACGCATATCTGAAGTTCTGAGTTTTTCATATCTGTCCCTTCTTTCTCTGTCCCTGTATTTTTTGACCGATCAGCCTGTGGTACGTTCCACATCGATCACACTTTCCACCTGACGTATTTTTTCTACAAGAGACGCCAGCTCTTCTTTACTGCCGACCTCAAAGCTTACTGCAATAGTTGCTTTATCCTGTTTGCTTGTACGGCAGTTCATATTTTTTACATCAATTTTGCGTTCTGTAAATATTTTTGAAAGGTCTACCAGAAGCCCTGTGCGGTTATTGGCAAAGACTTTAAGTTCTGCCATATATTTTTCCGATGCTCTGGTATCTGCCTGCCACTCAGCCTCGATCAGCCTTGTTCTGTCTGTTTCCGACATATTTAGGATATTTACACAGTCTGTACGGTGAATGGTAATCCCACGTCCTCTTGTGACAAATCCAACAATCTCATCACCTGGAATCGGACTGCAGCATTTTGAAAAACGGACTGCAACATCATGGATGCCACGGACAACAATGCCGCCTTTGGATTTTACCAGATGAAGCTTTTCGTGAGCCTCAGAGGCTGCGTCCAGCACATCCTGATCTGTGATCTTTTTCTCATGTTCCTTTTCATAGGCCTCCATCAGCTTATTGAAGACCTGTCCTTCTTTCAGACCTCCATGACCGATAGCAGCCAGAACGGAATCCCAGTCACGGAATCCATACTTGCGCATAACCGCCTCAAGATACTGGCTCTTGCTGTAATTACCGATCTTATAGCCTTTTGTTCTGGCATACTGAGCCAGCATTTCCTTGCCTTTTAAAATATTATCTTCCTTCAGTTCTTTTTTGAACCACTGGTTGATCTTATTTTTTGCCTGAGTGCTTTTTACTATTTTCAGCCAGTCACGGCTTGGTCCCTGAGAATTCTGTGATGTGATGATCTCAATCCTGTCGCCGTTCTGAATCTCATATTCTATGGGTACCAGCTTGCCGTTTACCCGGGCGCCTACCATACGGTTTCCTACTGCGCTGTGCACGCAGTACGCAAAATCAATAGGCGTGGAGCCTGCCGGAAGGTTTTTTACATCACCCTGTGGAGTGAAGCAGTAAACACTGTCTGCAAAAAGGTCCAGATCGTTTTTCAGAAGGCTCATAAATTCCCGGTTGTCTGACATATCTCTCTGCCATTCCAGAATCTGTCTCAGCCAGTTCAGCTTTTCCTCTTCACTTTTTCCTACCGGCACTTTTCCGTCAGATGACTCTTTGTATTTCCAGTGTGCCGCAATACCATATTCCGCAGTTTTATGCATTTCATAGGTACGGATCTGGATTTCAAAAGGCTGTCCGCTTGGTCCGATAAGAGTCGTGTGGAGAGACTGATACATATTGGGCTTCGGCATGGCGATGTAATCCTTAAAGCGCCCCGGAATCGGTTTGTACATTTCATGAATCACGCCCAGAGCCGCATAACAGTCTTTTACACTGTCCACCAGGATCCTGACTGCAAAAAGGTCATAAATCTGGTCAATGGTCTTGCCCTGATTGACCATTTTTTTATAAATACTGAAAAAATGCTTGATGCGTCCGTCTACCTGAGCCTGGATCCCCGCATCATCCATATGCTGTTTTACCTGCTTTACGATTCCGTTGACAAAATCCTGTCTTTCACTTTTTTTCAGAGAAACCTTGTCTACCAGATCATAGTACACATCCGGCTTCAGATATTTGAGAGAAAGGTCATCCAGCTCTACCTTGATCTTGGATATACCAAGACGCATGGCAATGGGAGCATAGATATCCATAGTCTCCCTGGCCTTTTCCTGCTGCTTTTCCGGACGCATATACTGCAGAGTACGCATATTATGCAGACGGTCCGCAAGCTTGATCAGGATTACTCTGATGTCCTTTGCCATGGCAAGGAACATTTTTCTCAGATTCTCCGCCTGCAGCTCCACCTTGTCTTTTGAATAATTCAGCTGTCCCAGTTTGGTAACACCGTCCACCAAAAGAGCAACCTCGGAACCAAATTCCTTTTCCACCTCTTCGTAGGTCATCCAGGTATCTTCTACCGCATCATGAAGAAGTCCTGCAACGATTGTTTCTTTATCCAGTTCCAGATCTGCAAGAATGATCCCCACGCAAAGCGGATGAATGATATAGGGCTCCCCGGACTTCCTTTTCTGATCCTTGTGAGCCTCTCTTGCCACCTCATAGGCTTTCTGTATCATGGAAATATCCGTAGACGGATGGTATTTTCTCACACTGGTGATCAATTCCTGATACAGAACTTCCGGACTTGTAAAATCACTCATGGACTTTACTGCTGCATCCGCCTTTTTCACGGACTCGATTTTTGCCTGATCTACAGCGCCCGGCTTTTTTTCCGTTTGTATATTTTTATTTCTTTCTGTCATTCTCTCCCACCTGTCTGATATTCTGCTGCTGTTTTAGGCAGCGATCACACACCGTCTGTGGTTATTTACCTTCATACCGGATCACAGAAGCCACATCATAACCAGCCAGTTTCTCACGGCCTTTCAGTCCGGCCAGCTCCATAAGAAATACAATTTTGACAACTTCGCCTCCAAGCTCTTCAATAAGATTCACTGCCGCCTCAACTGTACCTCCGGTAGCGATCAGATCGTCAATGACTGCAACCTTCTGTCCCGGTTTGATAGAATCTCTGTGCATCTCTATAGTTGCGCTTCCATATTCCAGATCATAGCTTCTGGATACTGTTTCACACGGAAGCTTACCTTTTTTGCGTACCGGTACAAATGGTTTATGAAGATTATATGCAATCGGAACCCCAAACATAAAGCCTCTTGATTCTGTTCCAACGATCACATCCACGTCTGTGTCCTTCAGACATTCCTGCATGGAATCAATTGCCAGTTCCAGTCCGTCCGCATCCTGCAGAATACTTGTTACATCACGAAAAATAATGCCCGGTTCCGGAAAATCCGGAATACTTCTCACATAATCCTCAATTCTCTTCATTTACCTGCACCTCCGCCTGTTTTCTATAATATAAGTCTAAATCAGTATATCACTTTTTTTTTATGGAATCAATCCAAAACCCGACAAGTATCGCCAAATACCGCTATTATCGCCATTGACTTCCATTCATATGCTGTTTCCTGCCTCTGTTAAAAATAATTGCGTATGACTGCCTGAAGACTTTCTCTTCCCTGATATACATTGATCTCAGGATAATAGGTCACCGAAATCGACTCTTTCTGCCGCACATACTGTTCAAATTCTTTCGCCGCTCCAAAATATACTGCATCTACAGAATTTCCCTGTCCGTCCACCAGACACATTTTTGCCACATTCTGATTCTTTCCAAAAATTCTCAGGTTTAAAACACGAAGTCCCTTCTGGGCAAATAATGGTTTTGTATTTCCTTTTCCAAAAGGTTCCAGAACAGAAAGCTGTTCTGTTAAAGTTCTGGACAGATAAGAAATCGGCATTGGAACGTCAATAACCACCTTTGGCACAAGCTCTTCTTCTGTAAGTGTACACACCTCATTCAGCCTTTTTCGGAATGCATCTATATTTTCTTCTGAAAGAGAAAGACCTGCAGCCATAGGATGTCCGCCAAACTGTTCCAGAAGATCGCTGCATTTAACAAGTTCGTCATACATGGAATAGGCTTCAATGGACCGTCCGCTGCCTTTTGCCCCTTTTTCTGCTTTTGTCAGAACAAAGGAAGGCTTATAATATTTTTCCCTCAGCCTTCCTGCAATGATCCCTGCCAGGCTTTCATGACATTCGGGAAGATAAACTACCAGAACACGGTCTGAAGAAAGTCCCTGACTTTCGATAATATGCTCTGCCTCTTCTCTGCCTTTTTCGGTCATTGCTTTTCTGCTCTGATTCAAAGCAACCAGATCTCCCGCCTCTTTTGCAGCTCTGTCCGCATTCTCTGTACACAAAAGGCTCAAAGCGCGAGCCGCAGTATCCAGCCTTCCGCTGGCATTGATACAAGGTCCCAGCACAAATCCCACATGATAGGCTGTGATCCGTTCACCGCTCAGCCCGTTCGCCTCAATGAGAGCGCGAAATCCCTGATTCTTTGTAACGGGAAGCCGTTTCAGTCCTTCCTTTACAATAATACGATTTTCTCCCTGCAGATCCATCACATCTCCTACAGTTGCAACTGCTGCCGGCTCAGAAAAATCCAGAATTTCTTTTCGATCAATTCCATATGTCTCATAAAGAGCCCAGATCAGTTTCCAGGCAACCACGGCGCCACAGATATTTTTGTTGGGATATGGACAGTCCGGCTGTTTGGGATTGATCACTGCATCTGCCTCGGGAATAATCCATTCTCTTCCTTTTTCGGTATCACGGTAAGGAATTTCATGATGATCTGTCACAACAACTGTCATTCCCTGTTCTTTTGCCTGTTCAATTTCAGCAGAAGCGGCAATTCCGTTGTCACAGGTAACAATCGTATCAATCCTGTCCTCTGCCGCCTTTTCAATCAGCTGACTGTGCATTCCGTATCCGTCTTTTATTCTGTCCGGAATATAAGTATCTACCTTTGCGCCAAGACGCCGGAATCCGGTAAGAAGAATATAAGTAGATGTCACTCCGTCAATATCATAATCCCCTATAATCCTGATCCTGGCCTTCTGGTCGATTTTGCTTTTCAGTATTTCCACCGCTTTTTTCATATCTTTTAAAAGCCATGGAGAGGGAAGCTCTTCCAGAGTTCCATACAGATAAGATCGGATATTTTCCATACCTTCTACATCTCTGTTTCTGATCAGACGCGCGATCACCGGATCAATGCCAAAGGTCTGTCCAATCTTTTCAAAATCTGCTTTTTTTGCGGTTACTACCCATTTTTCCATTTTTTTCTCCTGTAAAAACACATCCCGGGACAGCTTACTGCCCCGGGACAATCCTGTTTTATTCTGTTTTATTTTCTTCTGCTTTCTTTTCCGCTTCCTGAGCCGCAAGACGTTCTGCTACTCTTTTACGGTTTTTCTTTTTGGGCTGTTTCTGACCATTTGCTGAATTCTGTACAGATGTCTGAGCTGCGCTTTTATTTTCCACAGCCGGATTCTTTGAAGCAATAGCCTGAACTTTATTTTTTCCAAAACCACGTTTCATCACAAGCCACAGAGAACCTGTGATACAAACAGAAGAATAAGCTCCGCAGATAATACCTGCCATCAGAGGCAGTGCAAATTCTCGAATAGAGGATACTCCCATAATATAAAGCACTGCTACCATGACAAATGTTGTCAGAGAGGTATAGATACTTCTGGTAAGTGTCTGAGTAATACTTTCATTAACAATGTCGGCAAGATCTGCACGGCTTCCCATTTTCTTGAGGTTTTCACGGATACGGTCAAAAATAACAATTGTTGCATTGATACTGTAACCCACAATTGTCAGCATACATGCAATAAAAGTATTTCCAACAGAGATGCGCGCAAGGGCATAAAATGCAAATACAACAAGAACGTCATGCACAAGAGCCAGTACCGCGCTGCTTGCAAAACGGATATCCTTAAAGCGGATCCAGATATATGCCAGCATACACAGGGTTGCAACAATAACTGCCACAAAGGCATCCTGTCGCATTTCAGAACTTACTGTAGATGAAATACTTTCTGTGGAGATCAGTGTCTGGTCTACATCAAAATTATCAACCATTGCCTGATTGAGTTTTTCTCTCTCCGGCTGAGACAGCGCGCGTGTCTTAATGATCACCTGATTGGTTCCCACAACCTTGGTAGGCTGTACATTTTTATCTCCGGTTACCTTTTCTACAACAGGCGTTACCTCTGAGTCGATCTGTTTAATATCCATGTCCTCATTAAAGGTAACGGTCGTTGCAGTTCCGCCGGAAAATTCCAGACTGTAGTTCAGAATACTTCCATCTGTTTTCTGATGGATCATCATGGACACAGGTCCCACAAGAATCAGGATCAGAGAAATAATAAAGAAAATATTTTTCTTTCCAACAAAATTAATACATTTTCTCTTCTTTGCTCTTCCGTAGAATTTTTCATCCTGAATACCTACCGCATACAGAGCATTTACAATCAGTCTGGATACAACCAGGGCTGTAAACATAGATACTACAATACCCAACGCCAGTGTGTAGGCAAAGCCCTTTACTGTTCCGGAGCCCAGACACATCAGTACCAGAGCTGCAAGCAGGGTTGTAACATTACCGTCAATAATCGCAGAAAATGCTTTGCTGAATCCGGATCTGATCGCTGTTCTTACAGAAGAACCTGTTGCAATTTCCTCCCGGATACGTGCATAGATAATAACATTGGCATCCACCGCCATACCAATACCCAGAATAATACCGGCAATACCGGGCAGTGTCAGCGTGATATCAAAAGCATTCAGAGTGATAAGCTCAATTGCAGTATAAAGGATCAGAGCGATTGCTGCCACCAGTCCGGGGATTCTGTACGCAAAGATCATAAACAGGATCACGATCACAAGACCGATTGCTCCTGCAACCACACTTGTTGTAATCGCCTCTTCACCCAACTGTGCTGCAACTACACTGGAACGCAGTTCTTCAAGCTCCAGGCTGAGGGAACCGATACGGATATAGGATGCAAGATCCTGGGCTTCCTCTACCCCTTCCATTCCATTGATCTCTGCCTGTCCGCCTGTAATCGCTTCCTGTACGGTAGGTGCGCTTAAAACAGCGTTGTCATAAACAATCGCAATCTGTTTTCCTACATTTGCCTCTGTTGCCTCAGCAAATTTCTTTTTTCCTTCTTTTGTCAGTGTCAGACTTACCGAATATTCTCTTGCGCCTTTTTCATTCTGGTAAGTACCGCCTTCTGCATTTGCAACATCTGTACCTTCCAGTACCACAGATCCGGATTCTCTGATCTCATCAAGACTTCTTGTAAGTTCATAATTTTTTTCACCGAAAACAAAGTTCTGATTTCCGTCCTTGTCTGTCTGCTCGATAAAGCACAGAGAACCTGGCTTTCCAAGATCGTTAAGAATCTTGTCCGCATCGGTTACGCCGGGAATCTCTACCGTAATACGGTTATCGCCTTCCTGATATGCCTGCGCCTCAGTGCTGTACTGTTCCACACGTTTCTGCATTTTATAAACAGTATCTGACATATCTTCCTTGCTTGGGTTTTTGTCCTTTGCCTCGTAAGTAATACTTACACCTCCTGACAGATCAAGACCGGTATTAATATTTTTTGCCGCTCCGGTTCCTGTCGGACCCAGACCGACAGCTGCGGTATAACACAGAAAAACCGTAATGATCGCAGTCAGGACCAGTACAATGACTCCTCTTTTTTTCTTCATTGTTCTTCCCTTCTTACTACAATAATTTATGGGTAATATCCCTTACAGGCAGTAAGGAATTATCCATCTCGTTACCTGAGCTGTAAATGACAGAGAAACAGGTTTATCATCTTCCTTCAACTTCACATTCATATAAAAGACTGATAACCGGTTTCTCCTTCAAGCCCTTCCGTCATCCAGTGACTGTCGGGCGGATTTTCATAAATATTTATTCTGCAAGCGCAGCTTTGATCATGATCGCGCACTCCACACGCTTCCTCTGAAGCTCGCATCCGATCTCATAGCTGCCTTTTACATCTTTCTGGAAGTGATATGCGTTAGCCGCACAGCCTCCGCTGCAGTAAAATCTGGCAAAGCAGTCTTTACAGTCATCCTTTGTATAAACATTACATCCCTTAAATTCTTCACGGATCTGTGGTCTGGTAATTCCCTCATCTACATTTCCCATCAGGAATTCTTCCTCTCCCACAAACTGATGACAGGGATAAAAATCTCCCCATGGGGTTACTGCCAGATATTCCGTTCCTGAACCGCAGCCGGAAAGACGTTTATATACGCAGGGACCTCCTGTAAGATCGATCATAAAGTGGAAGAAATTAAATCCTTTTCCTTCTTTTTCTCTTTTGATCATTTCTTTTGCAAGAGCGTCGTATTCCTCCAGTATCTGAGGAATGTCTTCTTTGCGGATAGCATATTCCTCCTCGTCCGGAGCCACTACCGGCTCAACAGAAATCTGTTTGAACCCAAGGTCTGCAAGATGAAGAACATCCTTTGAAAAATCAAGATTATGATGCGTAAAAGTTCCTCGAACATAATAGTTGTCCTGATTTCTGGATTCCGCAAATTTCTGGAATTTCGGCATGATCAGATCATAGCTTCCGGCGCCTTTGCGGAATGGTCTCATATAGTCGTGTACCTCTTTACGACCATCCACACTGAGAACAACATTGGACATCTCACGATTACAGAATTCCATTACCTCGTCGTCCAGAAGAACACCGTTGGTGGTAAGAGTAAAGCGGAACTTTTTATTATGAAGCTTTTCCTGCTCTCTTCCGTATCTGACCAGATCTTTTACCACCTGCCAGTTCATCAGCGGCTCGCCGCCAAAAAAATCCACCTCCAGATTTCTTCTGGATCCGGAATTGGCGATCAGAAAATCCAAAGCCTTTTTTCCAACCTCAAAGGACATCAGCGCTCTTCTTCCATGATATTCTCCCTCCTCCGCAAAGCAGTAACGGCAGGCAAGATTGCAGTCATGAGCAATATGCAGACAAAGCGCTTTTACAACCGGACGGCTGTTTTTTGAAAACTCGTCAATTGCACTTTCATAAATATCTCTGGTAAAAAGCATCCCCTCTTCTTTCAGCTTTTCACATTCTGAAACAGAAGTTCTGATCTCTTCCGGGCTGAACTTATCTTTCAGCCTTTCCACTGTCTCGTCTGTTGAAAGACCTTCCTCCATGCATGGCAGAACCTCATAGGTTACAAGATCTACCAAGTGAATACATCCGCTGTTAATGTCAAGAACAATATTATATCCATTGCTCTGATATCTGTGAATCAGACTCATTTTTTTGAAATCCTTTCCTGTAAATTATACCTGAAAAGTTCAGGACAGATTTCATCTGCCCTGAACCCGTTTTAGAAGCCAGGTAAACTTTTTTCTATTCCCCTGGTTTCTCATATACTCAGGGGGCTGTTCGGCCTTCCAGACCTGCATTTTTATTTCAGCCAGATCTAGTGACTCTCTATATTTTTATCTGTTTGACTATAAATGCGTAAATACAGAATTCTGCACAAGAGAATCTGCTATTTTATTTACTCTTTTACAGTTCATAAGATAATTTCCTGCTAAATCACGACCACCGGCTTAGCCGGTGGTTTGCTTTGACCCTATAAGGGTCTGTT